>Ga0164318_10003149_pt1 | contig 15543 bp, 19 predicted proteins | sample GuaBasSedimGuay9_FD_113734 | JGI IMG/M metagenome (GOLD analysis project Ga0164318, IMG submission 113734) | Subseafloor sediment microbial communities from Guaymas Basin, Gulf of California, Mexico - Guay9, Core 4571-4, 0-3 cm | ecosystem: Environmental > Aquatic > Marine > Hydrothermal vents...
CCTCTATTGGTTAACTCTAACGATACTGCCCGCATACAGGAAACACATATCCTCGCAGGACACATAATATGCGAAATTGTTGACAATGAAATCTTCTAAGAAAATAAAAAGTCTGCGTTCTTTAATAGGTGTAGTAAGAAAACTAAAGAAAGAAAGCAAAAGAATTGTATTTACCAATGGCTGTTTTGACATAATCCATCCCGGTCATATAAAAGTTTTCAAAGAAGCAAAAAAAAAGGGTGATATCTTAATAGTGGGTGTCAATTCTGATAAATCAATAAAGACAATAAAAGGCCCTAAACGCCCCATCCTTAATCAGAAAGCAAGAACATATATAGTCTCCTCATTCGAACCGGTAGATTATGTGGTATTATTTAACGAACCTACTCCCTTCAGATTAATAAAAGAAATTAAACCAGAGATTATAGTTAAAGGCGGCGATTGGCGGATGAACAATATAGTAGGAAGAAATATAGCCAGGAAAGTTGCGAGGATAAAGCCTCTTAAAGGCTATTCCACTACATCTATCATCAATAAAATTGCTAAATTGTATAATGACTAACGCGGAACGAAAGAAAATATTCAGAGTACTTGATGTTAATCTTAATCGCTCACGAGAAGGACTGCGCGTGCTGGAGGACTACTTCAGGTTTATATCCAAAGAAGATTCCATGCGAAGTAATATAAAAAAAATAAGGCACTCTCTTAGAGCTATCTCTTCCAACAAGAAATTAATTAAGGACCTTATAAAGAATAGAGACTCAGGAAACGACCTGGGTAAAGAACTGGACAATTTGGAAATAGAAAGGAATGACATTTTTGATATTGTATATGCAAATTTTCAAAGAGTAAAAGAATCGTTAAGGGTAATAGAAGAGCTCCTGAAAATAACAGATAAAAACAAGGTAGAAACCGCAAAGAAAATAAGATACCAAACATATGCTGCAGAGAAACAAACTTTTAGAAACTGGACTTATCTACGTAATTCTGGACACAGAAACAATAGATAAATATAGACTTGATATCTTTAAATTAGCTGGTAAACTTTCTTGTACAGATGTAGATATATTCCAGTTAAGGTTCAAGAATGGAAATGACAGGAAGACCTTAGAGCTTGCAACAAAGCTGGCAGGAATAATTCATAAACGAAAGAAAATATTTATTGTGAACAATAGAATAGATATAGCTTCACTGGCAGGAGCCGATGGTATACACCTAGGAAAAAATGATATAAATACCGATGCAGCAAGATCTATACTTGGACCACACAAAATAATAGGCAGAACAATCCATTCTTTTCTTGAGTTAAAATCTTTAAACAAAGATAATATTGATTACTTCAGTGTAGGGCCGATTTTTACAACAAAGACAAAACCCTCCCTAAAACCAATTAGTAACAATTCCCTGTCTAAAATCGTAAATAGCGTAAATAAGCCGCTATTTGCAATAGGAGGGATTAATCTAAGAAATCTGAATCTTCTGCTTGAAAAAAGCATAAAGAATATATCTTTATGCAGAGGTATAATTCTAGAAAAAGATATGAATGGAACAATAAAGGAGCTTAAAAAATGTTTAGCAGAGCATTCTTAAAAAAACTTGCGCGCAAAGAAAATGTACCCTTTAGCTATCTGGAAAAGAAACTTAAAGAAGGAAGGGTTATAATACCTCTTAATAGTAAAAAGGAAATAAAAGGCATTGTTGCTATAGGCGAAGGACTTAAGGTTAAAATAAATACAAACATAGGGACATCTACTGACATTGCTGATTTAAAAGAAGAGGTCGATAAGCTAAAGACAGCAATTAACACCGGGACTGATACGGTAATGGATTTAAGTATCGGTGAAAACATAGATAAAATAAGAAAGACAATAGTAAAAAACTCAAGCGTCCCTGTAGGGACTGTTCCTATATACGAAGCGGCTCAAACAGCAGAAAAAAGAAGAGGGAGCATCGATAAAATAAAATTGGATGATATTTTGGATACAATAAAAGAACAGGCCATTGACGGTGTTGATTTCTTTACCATCCATGCCGGCATACTAAAGAATACCATAGATATCTTGAATGAAAATAAAAGAGTAGGCGGTATAGTAAGCAGAGGCGGAGCAATTATTGCCCGGTGGATGTATGTAAATAGAAAAGAGAATCCTCTCTATGAACATTTTGATGATATACTTGATATTGCAAAGAAATACAGAATCACTATAAGCTTAGGAGATGCTTTAAGGCCCGGCGCTATAGCAGATTCTACGGACAGACTACAGTTATCAGAGTTATTTGTTTTATCAACACTCATCAAGAAATGCCAGGCCCGGGGTGTACAAGTTATGGTGGAAGGGCCGGGGCATATAAGGTTAGATGAGATTGCAATGAATGTTATATTACAAAAAAAGATGTGCTCTAAGGCTCCTTTTTATATTCTAGGGCCTCTTCCAACGGATATAGCCAGCGGTTATGACCACATTACTTCTGCCATAGGCGGAGCTATCGCTGCTATGCAAGGCGCTGATTTCTTGTGTGTAGTTACCCCTGCTGAACATCTAAGACATCCTTCTGCGGAGGATATAAAAGAAGGGATAATAGCATCTAGAATAGCCGCTCATTCTGTAGACCTGCTGAGATTTAAAGACGAGCGGGAAAAAGATAACACTTTATCATATTATCGTGCACACAGAAAATGGGAAAATATATTTAAACTGACAATAGACAAAGAGAAGGCAAAGCGTTACAGAAAATCAGCAAAAGTTACTTCTGAAGATGTATGCACGATGTGCGGGCAATTTTGTTCTTTAAAAATAATAGATAAATGTCATCTACTTAAATGAACGCTGCGCGTTGTTACACAGATGACCGCAGATTTTGATACACAGATTAGCACAGATATTAACTTATAGTTTCTAAAGAAACTCATAGTGCTGAGGGAGCATTTTACTATTAGCTATTAGCTAAGAGCTATGAGTTATGAGCCATTCTGCGGGCGTAGTTTAATGGCAGAACATTAGCTTCCCAAGCTAATGGCGGCGGTTCGATTCCGCTCGCCCGCTCCAGGGTTTTACGCGCTCAAATGATACGAAAGAGTGTTATTTGGAAATACAAAGCGACGCGGATAAAACTGATAAGGACTAACTGCTCTTTAGAAAATAGTTTTGATAATTATTGATAATTACCGGGACTATGATTACATAACTTTCTGTATGGCAATATATTAGACATCATGTTACAACACGGAGTCAAAATGTCTTTTTTATTTTTATTATTATTGTTATTAAATGCCGGGTGCATATCCACAAGCATTCTGAAAAATAGCTACAATTACCCCGCAAATGTGCGAAAAACGCCTTCCTCAGAGAATAAAACGCAAACGCCCCTTAGGCCTGGTGGACAAATCAGGAAAATTTATTACATTGTAAAAAAGAACGATACTTTGTTCTCAATCGCAAGAAAATTCGGGATAAGAACAGAAGACCTAATGAGGGCTAACGGGCTCAAGAAGAATTCTACTCTATTAGTTGGGAGAAAATTGATTATACCAAATAGTTATCCGGGCATAGATACTTATGCCAATGGGAGAGAAAATAAAATATTGTTTTTATGGCCTGTACAAGGTAAAATAGTAAACTATTTCGGAGAAAATGTAAACAACAAGAAGAATAAAGGAATTGAAATACAAACAAAAGAAAATACTTATGTCCGCGCGTCTGCAAACGGCAAAGTAACATTCAGCAATTACATAAAAGGGTACGGCAAAACGATTATTATAAATCATTATAATGACATCTCTACTGTATATACAAATCTATCCAAGATATTGGTAAAAGACGGTAATTATGTAAAGAAAGGGCAAATAATAGCTAAAGCGGGTAAAGATCTGCATAGAGGTATTAATCTTCTTCATTTTGAAATAAGAAAGGGGTATAAAGCGCAAAATCCGTTAGTCTACTTAAAACATTAGAACATGTCAGATAATATATTTTTTCACTGGAGCTCTACAAACACAATAGGCAAAAGAATAGAGTCTTTCAAGGAAGGTTACAGACGCAATATTGCCCTCTTAGGAAACAGAAGCCGTATAGATTATATACGCTACAAATATTTATCCACGTGTTTCGACAACGAAATGATAATATATGTAAATACTTCCTATATAGGGGGAAAAGAGCTCTTTAGCAATATAGCACATTCTTTATTAAGCAGGTACCTAAAATCACACGATTCGCTTGATAAGATGATATCCGCGGCTTCCTATATTATACCTTCTACCACATCTTTCATTAAGAAAACATTGAAAAACGGCAGTCCTATATCGTTTCTAAAACCGCTTGAACTGATAAATAAGTTTATAAACGAAACATCCAACAGGTGCATTCTCATTCTGGACGAGTTTACAGAATTGAGAAGAATATTCAAAAACTTTCACCAGGATTTCTCTAAATTCATAATCTTCCAGAATAAATGCATGATTATCATGACAAGTTCCAGCATCTCTTTGGCTAAAAAGATGCTTTCATCCGAACTCAATTTCCTTTTCGGGAATTTTGAACACATCGACTTAAATGAAAATGCATACATAGAAAATTATTTCTACTTCAAGAAGCTCCTATACCCCATAAAACCCACGCCAATGTTTATGTCTTTCTTTGCTGACATTATGGGAGAAAATACGTCGTACTTCGACATAATCGCTAAAGAGATAAAGAAATATTATAACGACGATGAATCAGATTGCATCAAGAAAGTATTAAAACACAATATTCTAAAAGAGGAATCATATTTCTTCCAAAGATTTATTGCCCGCGTTGACGTTATAAAAGGAAAATTCAAGAATTACGTAGTTCCCCTTGAGATAATAATGGCAATAAGCAATGGTTATATGAGAAAAAAAGAAATAGCATCTTTAAACATAACAAAAGAAAGAGATGTTTTGCCGCAATTAAATAAGCTGTCTGAGTTGAACTATATCTCCAATAATGGCGATGTCTATAGCATAAAAGATGTTCTGTTCTCATTCTGGTTATCTCATGTATTCTCTTATTATTTCTACCCCATAACAATGGATATAACAGCAAGGGAACGCCTCTTTGATGCAAAGTTAGAAGAAACCATAGATATATTCCGTGATACATATTTGAAGGATGCTACAGAAAGAATCACGGATTTAATAACTACGTTTAAAGACGACTATTTAAAAATGAGGAAACAAAGAATAAGACTGCCTCATATAGATAAAACAAAAGTGTTTTCTTATCCCGATAAAAGATTTAATTTTCTCGTTGGCGAAGGTAAAGAAATAATATTCATCGGCATAAAAGAAGATACCGCTGATGATAATGACATCATAGATTATATAGAAAAAACACAAGCATTTAAAAACAAAAAAGTTAAAAGAATATTTATAACTCTTAACGGCCTCAGTACATCGGCAAGAATTATTGCCAAAGAAAACAGACTTATAGCATGGGATGTTAATGATATAAACGACCTTTTAAGAATATACCGTAAACCTGTAATCATAAATGAAAATAACAGTAATATCGGATACCCATATCTCTACGATAAAGAATAATCTTGCTCATAGAATACTGGAAGATATTAAATCCTCTGATATATGCCTTCATGCCGGAGATTTCATAGAACATAAAGTATTCGAAGAATTATCCCTTCTAACAAAAGTTTATGGCGTATGCGGCAATATGGACGATGACCAGATTAGGAAAAATCTTCCCGTAATGAGAATAATAGAGGCGGGAGGAGTAAAGATAGCTTTAACACACGGCAGAGGGTCGCCGATTAAAATTCTAAACTCAATAAAGACTATTTTCGAAAGTTCTTATCAGGATATAGATATATTTGTATTCGGGCATTCTCATATCCCTCTAAACAAAACGATTGACGGAAAAATATATTTCAATCCCGGTTCTCCTACAGATAAAATATTTGCTCCTTACAATTCTTATGGTATCCTAAATATAGAAAATAAGACCATTAGAAGGAGGTTGATAAAAATTGAATAGGCTATGGGCTCCGTGGAGAATAAAATATGTGTCTAATCCTAATAAAAAGGGATGTATCTTTTGCAAGGCCTTTAAAGAGAGGAAGGACTATTCCAATCTTGTAATATTGCGTTCAAAATACTGCTTCGTCATACTGAATATATATCCTTATAATAACGGGCATATGATGGTTGTACCGAACCGTCATATAAAAGACTTGGAAAAACTATCCAGAGACGAAGTGCTCGACTTAACTGCGACAATGATAAAGACCAAAAATATTATTAAAGACATACTGCGCCCTGACGGGTTTAACATAGGTATTAATATCGGGAAGGTAGCCGGCGCGGGGGTAAAATCGCATTTACATATACACATCGTTCCGCGATGGAACGGCGATACGAATTTTATGCCGGTCGTAAACAATACCAAAGTGATTTCACAAAGCTTAAAAGATCTATACAGAAGTTTTAGAAAATGCTTAAAAGAGAAGAGATAGAACGCTGGGAAGAAAATAACCTATCACCTCTGGCGATGAAGTCTAAATTTTCCCGGGGGAGAAAACATAAAGAACCCGAGCATCCCTACCGTTCTGCATATCAAAGAGACAGAGACCGAATAATACACAGCGCTGCTTTTAGAAGATTGGAATATAAAACGCAAGTCTTTGTATACCATGAAGGAGACTACTACAGGACAAGGCTGACGCATACTTTAGAAGTATCCCAGATAGCCCGCACAATTGCTAAAGTTTTAAGATTAAATGAAGATTTGACAGAGGCTGTCTCTTTAGCGCATGATATAGGGCATACGCCTTTTGGGCACGCGGTGGAAGATAAATTGGACGAATTGACCAAAAAAGAAGGCGGTTTCAACCACAATCTTCAAGGGCTAAGAATTGTAGATTATTTAGAAGAGAGATATCCCGGCTTTAAAGGACTCAATCTTACTCAGGAAACAAGGGAAGGCATACTGCGTCATGATTCTGAAACAATCAGGGCAGATTACTATACAGACAAAAAGCTTTTTAGATACAAACAGCCCACAATGGAAGCTCAGCTAATGGATATAGCGGATGAGATAGCCTACGATAGCCATGATCTGGATGATGGTATAAAATCGGGAATGATTGAGAGAAAAAACTTAGAAAAAATAGGAATATGGAGAAGAACTGTAAAGAATATACGGAAATCTTACGCTAATTTATCCTGTGAGCTGGAAATATACCTTGCCATAAGGAATATTATTAATATGCAAGTTACGGACTTAATAAACCACACCTTACTAAAAACAAAGAAAATGATGATAAAAGATTACGCGGAGGCAAGGAATACCGAAGAAAGACTTGTCTCATTTAGTAAGAATATCGAACAGTCAAGAAAAGAATTAAGAACATTCCTGTATAACTCTTTATATTGCCACCGGAGAGTGCTAAGAATGTCCGATAAGGCTAAGAGGTTTGTAGAAAGCCTGTTTAATGTATACACTCACAGCCCTTATCTTTTGCCGCCGTCTTTTGATAAGAAAATAAAAACAAACAAAGAGAATATAAAAAGAACAGTATGTGACTTCATTGCGGGCATGACTGACAGATTCGCCCTTGATGAATACAAAAGGTTATTCGATCCTAATGAGAAAGTATAAAACAGTTTTTTCTTCTTTCCATACCCTTTACAGGCTCACTACAAGCCTGAGCGACTCCAACAACTTTGCAATAGGAATAACTAAACTCTATAAGAATATTTTCAAAGCGGAAAAGGTGGTAACGGTCTGTAAAGTGTCTAACTCTCATAATTTTATAAAAGTAAACATAGAAAACAAAAAACAAGTTGTAAAAAAAGGGGGCCTGTCAATACTCACAAAAAGAGAGAAAGAAATATTGAAGCAGAATAGAGAAGTCATCTTGAATAACAGGATGATTTGTCCATTTATATTTGTAGATACCTTAGGCGCTGTTTATATAAAAAGAAAAACAAAAAACGATATATTTGACGATTTAGACAAGAGATGGTTCATCTCTCTCTCGGAACAAGTAAGCATATACCTAAAAATATTTTCTTTATACCAGGAACAAAGAAAGATAATGCTAAACTATATAAAGTCTCTATCTAATATCCTAAATAACTATATCCCCACTTCCTATTTACATACAAAAAGTGTTTCCAAGCTGATAAGCGCCCTCGGCAAAGAAATGAAGCTGACAAAAGCGGAGATGAAGTCTCTGGAATACGCTTCGATGCTGCACGATGCAGGTAAGCTGCAAGTACCATCTAAGTTACTCAAAAAACAGCGCCCGCTTACAAATAAAGAATATGAGATTATAAGAAAACATCCTAAAACAGGCGCTAGTTTAATAAAAGACCTGGCCGCGTTAAAACCGGTAGCACCTATAATCCTGCACCACCATGAGAAATATGACGGCACAGGATACCCTTCAAGATTAAAAAAGGACAATATACCTCTCGGCGCAAGGATAATGTCCGTTATAGATGCTTTTGACGCAATGTTTTTCGGAAGGCCATATAAGAAAAGAATGAAATTAAAAAGCATAGAGGCCGAATTAAAAAAACAAACGGGAAAACAGTTCGACCCTAAAGTGGTGCATAGTTTCCTGAAGATACTTAAAAACAAGAGAATCAGAAAATACTTGCACTCTTTCTATTAAATTTCTATAATAATCTTTGATGAAAGAAGAACAGTTAAAACTATTCTATGCAGGCAGCAGGAAAAAGGAGAAGGCAGGTGAAGGAAGAAATACGTTAACAATACCTATAGATACGTTTATACTTATAGGAATAATTGTATTGTTTGCTATCGTAATGTCGTTCTCGATAGGTGTAAAACAAGGGAAGAAAATATTTGCCGCATCAATAAAAACAAAGTTGGCAAAATATGAAGCCAGCAATACAGGCATTTATAGGGATAGCATAAAGAGAATTGTCTCTCAAGACAAAAAAATAGAAGAAAAAAACAATAATGACCAGAGTAAAGATAAAAATACTCCTAACGAAAATAATAGAAAATACATAATACAGCTAGCATCATATTTGAAAGAAAACTTAGCGAAGAAAGAGAAACAATACCTTAAGAACGAAGGATTTTCCGCAGAAATATCAAAGAAAGGCGAATACCTGGTTTTGTATGTGGGGGGATTTGCGACTAAAAAAGACGCGGAAAAGATAAAAACATCGCTAAAGAAAAGATATACTGATTGTTTTATAAGGAGGCTATAATGAGTTTACACCCATCTTTAAGGCAAGGGAACAGTAAAGGTTCATCACGTACAGTTATGAAAAGAGACGAAAGGATAAAGAAACTAATAAAAGAAGGTAAATGGAATGACAAAAGCGGGGTATTCGGCCTTCCTAAGGTAAAAATAGTACGCATGAAAGCGGCCAAGAAAGAGAAGAAACAAGAAACCCAGGAAAAGGAAGAATCACAGGCGGGAAAACAAGAAAGCAAGAAATAACCCCTCAATATTTCTTAATGGTTAAAACGCATCTATTTGTTTATAAGATAATTCTTATAGGCTTTATATCCTCAACACTCTTTATACCATTATATGCGCGTACTAACTCGCTGAACGGGAAAATCAATAAAGAAGGAATAAATATAAGAGCTGATTCTACCGTTTTCGCTAAAAGCATCGGTGTCCTGAAAAAAGGAGAGAACGTAAGGATAATAAAAAGCAGATTCGATTGGTATAAAATAATATTGCCTTCCAGGTTTACATGCTACACATCGTCAGCTTATCTTAAGAAAATAGGCATAAAGACCGCCAGGGTCAAAGCGACCATTCTTAATCTGCGCTTTGAACCATCTCTTGACTCCGTTATAATAGGAAAAGTAAAAGAAAACACAATTGTCCATATAGTCAGAGAACAAAATGGATGGACAGAAATACAAGGATTTCCTTATCTTCGTGGATGGGTAAATAAAAAATTTATAAGTTTTATGCCGGATAGAGTACAGAAATTACCGCCAGCCCTAAATAATAAAAAAGAGAATAAGATTGCTGCTGCCAAAGTGATAAGCCACAGTCCAAACAGAAAAGAAACAAAAGACTATAATTATTTTACTATAGAAGGAACCATATATAAATTAGGGCGAATAGAGAACTGCCCCGCAAATTATAAGCTGAAGAATAAGTTCGCAACATTTTTTCTTAAGATTCCTGAGGTATATAACGTAAATAATTTCCTCAATAAGAAAGTAACTGTTAAAGGCATGCGAATATATGAGGGATGCTCATACATATATATTGATAAAATATCTCTATCTAAGTAATCATTATGTCCGTGGAAATAATATTGTTAATAATAATCCTGCTTTTCTCAATTACCCTTCATGAATACGCGCATGGACTGATGGCTTATAAATTAGGGGACAATACGCCGAAGATATCAGGAAGATTAACAATAAACCCGATAAAGCATATAGATATTCTTGGGACTATAATAATGCCGATATTACTTATCATTGTCACAAACGGCGTATTTGCTTTTGGTTATGCTAAGCCTGTGCCCATAAATCCGTATAATTTTAAGAATCCGCGAAAAGATATAATGTGGGTAGGATTAGCAGGGCCAGCAAGTAATTTCCTGATTGCTTTGATTCTATCTATAATACTACGGATGGGTTTGCTGGGAGGAGTAATAAAAGAAGCCTTACAATACGGAGTAGTTATAAATCTTATTCTTTTTATATTCAATCTTATTCCCATACCGCCGCTTGATGGGTCAAGAATAGTCTCTGCTTTCCTTTCATATAAAAATGCCTACAGGTACCTCAAATTGGAGACAGCAGGATTTATAATAATAATATTACTTCTTGTAAACGGCATGTTTGAATGGTTCCTAAAGCCTGCTCTAAGGGTACTACTCAATATCATGGGCCTAAATGACATAATAATATAATAAGCACTTGCAATCATATGAGTTACAGAATAAAAGTAAACCTAAAGCATTCACCTTATACAATAACAATAGCAAAAGGGATAAGCAAAATCATCCCTGCTTACATTAAACGCACGGACATGGGAAACTTTTCCGTAATAATAACTACAAAGAAAGTATATTCTCTCTATAGAAAGCATATACAACGTATGTTTATAAAGATTCCTAATACTATTATACGCCTTCCGGACACAGAGAAATCTAAATCAAAAACATGGCTCTTTCACATTCTTAAAGAAATGGCAAAAGAGGATAATATCCGGCGAAGGATGTTTGTATGCTGTATTGGAGGAGGAGTAACAGGGGATGTAGGGGCTTTGTCGGCGTCGCTCTACAAAAGAGGGATACCCTATATACAAGTGCCCACTACACTATTAGCACAGGTAGATTCCAGTATCGGAGGAAAAACAGCAATAGATTTATTTGGCATAAAAAACATTATCGGAACGTTTTATCACCCTAAAGCTGTCTTTATCGACACATTATTCCTTGAGACATTACCGAAGAAGGAGCTAAAACAAGGAATATCTGAAGCCATAAAATACGGAATAATAAAAGACAAAAATATATTTATTTCTATGCAGAAAAATTACAACAAAATATTCAATTTGGACAACGACTATATGGAAAAAATAGTGTACAAATGCGCATCTATAAAAGCCAGAATAATTAGTATAGATGAAAAAGAGGATAAAGGCATCCGGACTCTGCTTAACTTTGGACATACCACTGCTCATGCGCTGGAGGCAGCATTAAAATTTACAAAAATATCTCATGGAGAAGCCGTGGCTCTGGGGATGATACAGGCAGCATATCTGTCTAAGTACATGAACCTTTGTTCTCCTGAGGATGTAGGAAATATAAAAAGTATAATCAAATTATACGGACTTCCCCTAAAGACATCTTTCAATATAAAGAGCCTAATGAATTATCTCGAACACGATAAAAAGTTTACAAAAGGGAAAATAAGAATGGTGCTAATATCTGAGATAGGAAAAGCTTTAGTAAAAAATAATATCCCCAAAAGAATAATAAAAGAATCTATGCAACATATTGCTGCGTAAAGACTTAATGCATTGACAAAACAGATAAAATATGTTATACTTAGTTGTTTTATGGAGAATAAAAGGAAAGAGCCCAGAACAATGATTTCTTTTCCCGTGGCATGCGATTTCTTGCCGCAACGGAACTATTTCTATACCGTGTGTAAAGATTTAAGTAACGGCGGTATACGGCTCATAACAAACAATTTTATACCCCGCGGCCACCTTCTTAAAATAAACCTTAATTTAATCGATAAAGTAATAGACCTAAAAGCCAAAGTGATGTGGTGTAATAAACAGCGGTATGCTGACAGGTACTATACAGGCTTAGAATTCACTGACATAAACGAGACAAGCAAAATATATTTAAAAGGATTTATTGCCTCTACGCAAAGTAATTATGAGTAAACGTTCAGAAGCAAAGAGAAAAAATTGCCTGAATTGTAATAAGTCCCTAAAGAGGGCGGACTGGTATTTCAGAAACGGGGGATATTTCTGCAACAAGGCCTGTTTCAAGGAATACCTCAAAAAGAAATCTTCCGCCTGATCTCAATTCTCTGCGTATGATATGTTTATAGAAAAAAGAAAATATCCGCGTATAAGCTTTAAACTTCCTATAAAACTTTCCGAATACGACTACGATATAGTAACAGAAACAAGAAATATCAGTGGAAATGGGGTATATTGTACTGTTGATAAAGAACTGGCCCCCATGACAAAGCTGAAGATTATCATGCTTATCCCCTTTAAGAAAAACGCCAAAAAGACCTTAAAAAAAGTTATATGCCGCGGCGTTGTTATCCGTAAAGAACATACAGACAATACCAATAGATATAAACATAACATAGCAATATATTTTACTGAAATAAAAGAATCTGACAGAAAACTTATCCTGTCTTATATTAGTTCTTCCCTTAAAGAAACTGCTCAATAACATATGATTACACGCCATCTTCCGCAGAAAGCAAAACTCATCTGTGGGTTTATATACAGAACAGAGGAGTTCTACGAAAAAACGATAAGAATACTCAGGAAATTATTTGGCCCGCTGGATTACGAGACTGCCGCCTTTCTTTTTAAGTTCACAAAATATTATAACGAAGAAATGGGCGGGCCTCTATACAGGCGTTTCGTATCTTTTGAGAACTTAGTAGCATCTGAATCATTTGTAAAGATAAAACTACGTTGTATAAATATAGAAAGAAATCTTTCCTTCAAAAGTAGAAGAAAAATAAACATTGACCCGGGATATATAGATTTAGCGAAACTTGTTCTTTTTACAACAAAAGATTTCTCTCATCGTATTCATATGGGAAAAGGAATATACGCAGAGGTAACCCTAAGATATATAAAGGGTGGATTCAAAGACCTCGACTGGACATATCCTGACTATAGAACCGATGAATATAAACAGTTTTTTATTGATATAAGAAATATATATAAGAATCAGATATACAGGAAGAAACTCTTAACTCATAGCTGATATACAGGATGCAAGCTTCAAGCCGCAAGGCAACAGGTTCATCGCGGGTCGCAACAGCTTGCAGCTTAAAACTTGTATGTTTTGGGAAAAACTCTTAACCTGAGACTTGCAGTCTGCAGCCTGCGTCTTGTAGCTTGTAAATATGAACAACGTAAAGAATAAAGTAGAATTTCTAGAGAAAATACAGGATTCGCTCTGGAAACGGTTAGAAAAATGTTCTTTATGCCCTAGGAACTGTAACGTTAACCGCCTAAAAGGTCAAAGAGGAATCTGCGGAACAGATAAAGAACTGGTAGTATATTCTGCATTTATTCATAGAGGAGAAGAACCGCCTATAAGCGGGGAAAACGGAAGCGGAACAATATTCTTCTCAGGCTGCAGCTTAAGATGTATATACTGCCAGAACCATAAATTCTCACACAAAATAAGCGGATACACAATAACCCACCAAGAATTGGCCGAGATAATGCTAAGGCTTCAAGACAAGAAAGCACACAATATCAACCTAGTAACACCAACACATCTTTTACCTTTAATAACAGCGGCTTTAATAAAAGCGTTTAAGAAAGGTTTGGTTATACCTATCGTTTACAATACTTCAGGATACGAAACTACGGAGATAATTAAAATATTAGAACATATTGTGGATATATATCTAACAGATGCAAAATATATTATGCCCAATACTGCCTATAGACTGTCTAATGCCATGGATTATCTGCGCATAAACCACGAAGCAATCATGGAAATGTACATCCAGAGAAAAAACTCACATCTTAACGGGGGTATAATGGAAAAAGGCATGATAATAAGGCATCTGGTCATACCAAATCATATAGAAGAATCAAAACAGATACTGTTATGGCTTAAAAAATACACACCTTCAAGCTATATAAGTATAATGTCGCAATACCAGCCATATCACAAGGCTTATATTTACCCTGAAATTAAACGAAGGCTTACAAAAAACGAATATTACGCAATCAAAGATTTTATAGACAAAATAGGCATAGAGAAAGGCTGGCTCCAAGAATTTGACACCAATAACGAACTCGCAGGGATCCATATTACGCCCGGACTGGCATCTTAGTCTGTATCCACCGGAATACCTCAAATAAAGCCCATTTTAGCAGGGCTAAATGGGTGAAATAAGGGGATTTTCCCGCCTTAGATATTTTCATTTCAAACTTTGGGACTGTTGCACCCTTACGGGCACAGGCACCCTCACGGACACAGGCAAAACGCGCCAGTCCCTGATTACAAAGATTAATATAAGAGGGCAACGATTGAAAACATTGGCTTTTTTATCCCTGCCTGCGCCAAGGCTTCGACAGGCAGGGCCGGAACCATCTTCTGACCTGCGCCCGCAAGGGTACCTGTGCCCGCAAGGGTATAAGGATATAAGGGCATTGCTGTCCTCAGGCGATGGTACTATAGCAAGCAGCGCCGTTTTATATCCAATATCACTATACAAAATACCGTTATAATAGATATGACAATAGGTATATAAACACAAAAAGAAGTAAAAACCAACCTTTTAATTCACAGGTTTTTATTTATTGCGCGTATCTTATTGATTCTATTAGCATTATTGGCTATTTTGCCCATTTATAAAAGTTAACATAAGATATATTATAGGAAGTAATAGATTAAAGTTATTAAGCCCGGATTTTGCATTATGAAGGCAAAATCCACTCAACCCAAACTCATATTTTAACTCTCTTATTTTATTTTCTGAATCAGCGCGCCCTCGGTATAATTCCCAGACCTCACCACCTGGGGATATCCAAATTAGCGGGCCATTCGTAATTAATGTGAACAAATTCTTATAGCTTGATGGTTAGCAGCTTGTCAGGATATGTTTAATAATGACCCTGTAATCGAGTCTTAATCACTGCAATCAGCTTCTTCCAATCTCACAAAAAAATAAGAAAGAACCTAAATTTATCAACTTATTTTCGATGCTATAATGCCGCTTATCAAATTCATCGAATTTTTCTTTCGATATTTCCTTTGATTTCAGCAAAGCATGCATTTGCGAATAATTCTCCCCGCAAGACCCTAACGCCACA
>Ga0164318_10003150_pt1 | contig 15541 bp, 16 predicted proteins | sample GuaBasSedimGuay9_FD_113734 | JGI IMG/M metagenome (GOLD analysis project Ga0164318, IMG submission 113734) | Subseafloor sediment microbial communities from Guaymas Basin, Gulf of California, Mexico - Guay9, Core 4571-4, 0-3 cm | ecosystem: Environmental > Aquatic > Marine > Hydrothermal vents...
AAAATCAATTTCTCTGTTGTCTTTTGTCTTGAGATAGTAAAGCTGCGCCTGTTCCCCGAAATAATCCTCGATATAATGGATCTCCTTCAATAAGGCACAGGCTGTCAGGTTTTCCAGTTTTATACCTGAATCTCCGATAACCTGTCCTGTATCATAAAAATAATACTTGGGCGCTTTGAGAATGGTGCGGGCGATGTTCCTGTGAAATGGTCCTACCCGGAAAATGACATACATATTTTCAAGAATGGTAAGCCACCTTTTGACTGTCTTGTCGGAGCACTGGAGATCCCGAGCCAGGGAGTTATATGAGACAGGATTGCCAACTCTTTTGCGCAGTAATTGGATAAGAGTTTCAATGGAGGTAATCTGCTGGACATTTTCAAGATCAATAAGATCTTGTTTCAGGATGATGTCCAGGTGTGAACGTTTCCACCTGTTATAAAATCTTGTGTTTCCTTCGAGATAAGGTTCGGGAAAACCTCCGACATCAAGCAATCGTTCAAGAACAGTTTGAAGATCGTCAGGGTTTTCTATTTTCTTGATTTCCTTCAGGTCGAGAGGATGCAGCCGAAACTGGAAGAAGCGGCCGGCAAGTGAGTCTCCGACTTTTCTGTATGTATCAAGCTTGGCACTGCCTGTGACAATGATCCTGGGCTGGACTCCCTCTGTATCATAAATGCCTTTGAGCCATGATTTCCAGTTTTTCAGTTTGTGAAGTTCATCGAATATTATGAGGTCCTTTGCTCTATCCCATGATCTTTCGAGAAAGCCTAACCGGTGTTCCGGATTATCAAAATTGAGGTAGTCGAAATTGTTGCTTAGCATTTTTGAAAGGGTTGTCTTGCCGGATTGCCGCGGACCGGTTAAAAGGACAATCTTTTTCTTTAAATCTTCCAGAATGAAATTTTTCAGATATCGTTCCATGCAGACCTTTTATCCCTTCATTCCGAAATAGTCAAGGCTTTTTCGGAATGCATGCCGGAATTTCGGGGACGTTGTTCGCTAATTACACTTACGCAGGGGAGAGGGAAATCATAGGTGATTGCTTATAGAGATCGCGACCGGAAGTCGCTCCTACGAAAAGAAAGGAGATTGTCCCTCCGAAAAGCGGGGAAAGAGATAGAGCGGAAAGGGGCACGCCTATTTTATGGCAACGAGGGTGATTTTCCTGTAAGGAAGAAGAGGTCAGTAGCTCAGGCAAGTAAGGTGGGCCCCCTCTTAGACTATTACGGCAGCTTTGACAGAAAATCCCAGCAGGGAACAATGTGCCGGCCGCGGTATCTTTTGAGGGTAACTTGGAATGCATGTTTTACCTGAAGACGTTCGGCAAAATAGGGAAGACTCTTTGATTCCTTTATATCGCTTGTTTTCGCCTCAACCAGGACCCATGGGCTACGTTCCTTCAGGAGCAGAAAATCAACTTCACGTTTGTTTCTGTCTCGCACATATCTGAGTTCAGCTTGAATTCCTTCTACATCCTGCAAGTAATGGCACAATTTCAATAGGTGGGTACCCAAAAGATTTTCAAGGCGCATTCCAGTTTCGGGGACTTCAGACCAGTCCCAGAAATATATCTTTCTCGCCTTACTTATTGATCGCTGTATCCTCTTCCCATACGGCCTGACTTGGAAAACAAAATGAAGCCGCTCCAGGATTTCAATCCAGGATTCCACGGTCTTGTGGTCTACTTCGAGGTCTTCCCTTAAGGCGTTTATTGATATGGGAGAACCGACTCTCTCAAGAAGGAGGTCCAGCAGATTTTCCAGCTTTGCAATACTGCGGATAAGCGTCAGGTCTCGGAGATCTTCATGCAATACACGCTCACGCCGATTTAGTCGCCATCGTTTTGCATCTCTTTCGTTTGCCTTTAAATAGGGTTCTGGGAACCCGCCTAACGTCATAAGTTTTTTGAGAGTTTCTTCTCCAATTACATCAGATTCGCTGATCCAGGATGAGGGGTCAAGGAGCTTTTTTATGTCTGGAGGGGAACCTCCTCTTGAGATCTCTCCGAGTGTAAGAGGGTGAAGACGGTAATGATAGGCCCTTCCGAACAGGGAATCACCGCCTTTTCGATAAACATCAAGCCTGGCGCTTCCCGTGACAAGTATGCTTTGCTTGTGTCCTTCGACATCAAAAAAACCTTTGAGCAGGCTTTTCCAGCCTGGAAATTTGTGGATTTCGTCCAGCACAACCACGGGAGCAGAGCGGGGCCAGTCGAGGGACCGGATAGCTCTTCTATGTTCAGGATAATCCCAATTTAAATATACTTCTTTTTTCCCCGATATTTCTGTGGCGATCTGGCGGGCTATTGTGGTTTTTCCCGCTTGTCTCGGTCCTGAAATAAGGACGAGCTTGGAAGGAAGGTCTGATTGAATGGAATGTTCAAGGTAGCGGTGCATGTGATAAATTTGGATGAAACACCTAAAATTGTCAAGACAAATTTGGATATAGGTCTAAAAATGATCCAGGGGACGTTGTTTCCTAATTACACTTACGCGGGGGAGTGGGGAATTATAGCCGATTGCTTATGGAGATCGTGACCGGAAGTCGCATCTGCGGGAAGGGGGAGACAAAATGGCAGGCTTTTTCTGGGGAAGTGTGGCTGAGAAGACACAGGTGAGGGAGTACAGGGTGTGTTAGGTAGAGAAGGGGAAATACGTATGGAAATGGTGACGGTGTCAGGTTTTCTATACTGCATTGCCTTGCCGGCCACATGATAATGATCTGAAGTGCACAGAATAGCAGTAAAAACAGGATCACCATATTTTGGCACGGAATGTGCTTTCATTCAGGGCTCAGAAGGAGTGCCCGCATAACAAAAACGGCGCACTTGATAACGGGAGGTGCTCCATGAACAGAAAAATCATCACCATAGTCCTGGCTCTTGTTCTCTTTGTCTGGGTTATTCCAGGTGTGGTTTTTGCCGAACCCAGGTTGGTCTGGGACCCGAGCAGTGGTGATGTGACCGGGTATCGAGTGTACTACGGACTCAGCCAGGGGAGTCATCCAAACAGCGAGTCTGTTGGGAATGTTACTGAATATCCCCTGAGCAGTTTACCACTGGAGGAAAACAAAACGTACTATTTTGTAACAAGAGCTTATAACGGGGCGGGGGAAAGCGGGGACTCAAATGAAGTCTCCTGGCACGTACCGGATATGACTGCCCCCTTGCCTCCCCAGGGGGTGACCGCCGAATAGCAGAAATCAGGACTGTAAAATGGTAGCGCTGCGGGAGCGGTGAGCCCTCCCAGGGGAAATGGCCCCTGGGTCCGCAGAAAGGGATGGTGTAAAAACGCCATCCCTTTCTGTTTATGGGGCCAACCTGACCGGAAAAGGCTTCCAGTGATTGCCCCAGGTCCTGATTTTATCTTTCCCCTTTTTTGCAGATACGCTGATCTGAATCGCACCGTCCCTGTCTGTCCTGAAAATTCGACATTTTTTCCGCCTGAGTATTTCTAATGTGGACGGATGGGGAAATCCAAAACGATTTTTCTCTCCGCAGGATACGATGCATACCCGCGGCACAACAGCTGCCAGAAATTCACGAGAATTTGAAGTCTTGCTCCCGTGGTGAGGGGAGAGCAATACCTGGGCTCTCATTTTCTTTGGGCCATTTTTCAGCATTATCTTCTCTCCCTGGCTTTCAATGTCCCCGGGAAAGAGAAAAGACCTGCCCCGGTAAGAGAGACGTAATACCAGGGAGCGGTTATTTAGAGACCAGCGCTTCCCGGGTATCTGCTGCCGGGGCGGAGGATGGAGTGTTTCTATCTGCACTCTAGAGATTTTCCGACCACGTGACAGGGAAACGGGTAACAGGGTGTCCATATTTCGGGAAGAGACAATGTTCATGAGCTCGGAAAAGGCAGCATCCCTGGAAGAATCGCCGTTGTACCAGAACTCCTTTGGATGAAAAGCCTCTGCCAGAAAGATCAATCCTTTCATGTGATCTGCCTGGGGATGACTCAGGACAAGATAGTCCACCTGTGTGATCTTCTGCTTCCAGAGATACGGCGCAATAACATTACGGCCCACATCAAATTCTGATCCGGGAAATCCTCCACCGTCTATGACCATCCTCTTCTTGCCGGGGAACTCAACCAGGGCAGCGTTGCCCTGGCCCACATCCAGGTAAGTGACCCGGAGGTCGCGATGGAAAGAGGTGGTGTGGATCCAGTAGATCGTGTCTAAGAAAATCGCCGTACAGATGAGCGCAAGAACAGGTTTTGTCCAGCGCCATTTTTTGAAGAAAAAGACGCAGAACAGGAGGCCGTAGAAAAGCCCTGTTTCCATTGCAGTTGGTGTTACCATCCAGAGGCTGGCAAAAGGGAAATGTGACCAGAACCTGATGATGGCCATCATGACGTGAACACCTGTCGCACCGATGTGAAGGATCAGGGCGGCAAGGAGAGGGCAGAGAGGAAGGAAAAGGGAAGCAAGAAGTCCCGCAGGGATGATCCAAAATCCCAGGAGAGGGATTGTGGTGATGTTGGCGGGGAGGGCGACGGGGGATACCCGGTGAAAATACTGAACGATCAAAGGGAGAAGGATGATCTGGGCGGCAAGGGATATGACCACAAGTCCCGTGAGGCCGCGCTTCAGTCTGAACCAAAGAGAGGTTATCCTGTTCAGGTTTTTGGCAGGAACGCTTTTTGTGGAAAGGAAGGGCGGAGCCAGCCAGAGGATTCCCAGGACCGCAGTGAATGAAAGCTGGAAACCAATGCTGAAAAGGGACATGGGTTCAATGGCAAGGACAATGAAGGCGGCAAGTGCCAGGGTCGACCAGATGTCTTTTTCCCTGTCCAGGAGGATGGAGCCAAAGAAAACCAGAGCCATGATCATGGCTCTCTGGCAGGAGATCTGCAATCCGGCGAGGGAGGCATACAGGATAACCGGAATGTAGGTCAAGACGGCAGCGGCTTTTCGAACATTGATCGCCAGAGTCAGTCGATAGGATCTGGCCATGAGCCACTTCAAAAAAAAGAAGGACAACCATGCCACCAGCCCGATGTGGAGCCCTGACACGGCAAGAACATGTCCGAGGCCTGTTCGGTTGAAGGGTTCCCGCAACGTTTTGTCAATGCCCCTGCGTTCTCCAAGGATGAGTGCATTGAACAGTTTTTCGTCTTCCGGAGACAGGGTTCGATGAAAAAACTCCCTGAGAGGTTGCTTGAGGAGTTCAAGGTATCCATAGGGAAAAGGGAGCGAGGTTTTGCCCCTGGCTTCAATACGTCGGCCGTCAGAAACTGCACCGGCGCAGGAAAAGCCTTTTATTTTCATGGCTGTTTCATAGTCATAACAGCCGGGGTTCCTGAAATTGCTGAAAGCCCGCAGCCTGGCGGGGAACCGGAGGTTCCCGCCGGGAAGCAGGTTCTCCGGTATGTTCCGGTAGACGGTGATGAGCATTTTTTCTCCCGCGGGAATGGACTTGCCGCGAAAAAAGACGGTCCGGGCCAGAACAGAAAACTTGACCGTTTTTTTATGAACCTGCGGGGGTTGGAGCAGCACCCCTTCCACAATGACCTTTTGGTGTTGCTGGGCCAGGGGAAGGATGTTGGAGGGCCTTTGCGACCCAAGCTGGAGAAGTGTACCGCCCAGGAAGAAAAGAATGAGAACGGAAGTACGTTTGAGCCCGGGGTCCATAAAATGGTAGAGGAAAAGGAGGACGGTGATGACACAGGCGAGAAAGACAAAAAGAGCACCCGTGGCCCCATGGCTGAGACGGCCGGTAAGAATACCGGCCATAAAGGCGAGCAGGAGGGGTATGAGGGGCCTGCTTGCCATCCCTCATTCGCTCTGGCGCCAGATCTTCGCTCCGAGGCCGGCGAATTTTTTCTCCAGTGCCTCGTATCCCCGGTCAAGATGATATATCCGGTGAACTTCCGTCTTTCCACCCTCAGCCACAAGACCGGCAAGGATGAGGGAGGCGCTCGCCCTGAGGTCAGTTGCCATGACCGGAGCTGCCAGGAGGTGTTCGCAGCCGCGCACAAGGGCCTGTCCGCCATTGATCTCGATATCCGCGCCCATCCTCTCCAGTTCGCTCACATGGATAAAACGGTTTTCGAAAACAGTCTCGCGGATCATGCTCCAGCCCTCGGCAAGACACATGGCTGCCATGAACTGGGCCTGAAGATCAGTGGGAAACCCCGGAAAAGGCATGGTCCTCACATCGACGCTGTTCATGATTTCCGGCCCTTTGACGGTCACGCCCCCTTCGATGGTTTGAATTTCCGCGCCTGCGGCTTCAAGCTTTTCAATAACGGCGCTCAGGTGATCGGTCCTGCACCCGGAAATGTGAACCTCACCGCGGGTCATGGCGGCGGCTATCATGAACGTTCCTGCCTCAATTCGGTCGGGAATAACAATATGCTCGACGGGTCTTAATTCCTTGACGCCTCGGATCGTGATGGTATGGGTGCCGTCACCTTCGATATCCGCGCCCATATCCCTGAGCATGGAGGCGAGATCCTGGATCTCAGGCTCGCGTGCGGCATTCCGCAAGGTTGTTTCCCCTTCTGCAAGCACCGCAGCCATCATGATGTTTTCCGTTCCGGTAACAGTGGGCGTGTCAAAAAAAATCTCTGCACCTTTCAGCCGGTCAACTCTGGCGTTGATGTACCCCTGATCAAGAAACATATCAACTCCCATGGCTGCAAGGGCCTTCAGGTGGAGGTCCACCGGCCTTGCCCCGATGGCACAACCTCCGGGGAGAGAAATTTTTGCGCGCCCATATCGGGCAAGCAACGGGCCCAGGATGAGGATAGAGGCCCGCATGGTTTTCACCAGCTCGTAAGCGGCTTCGTGTCCCGAAAGTTGTCCGGAGTTGACACGAAGGCTGTTCTGTTCAAATTCAAAGGCCACGCCGAGCTGTGAAAGAATCCTGATGATTGTTTCAATGTCTCTGAGACGGGGAATATTCTCAAGGCGGTGCCACCCCCCGGTGAGCAGACACGCGGTGATGATGGGGAGGGCGGCGTTTTTGGCACCGCTCACGGTCACATGACCCTGCAGAGGATGGCCCCCCTCTATGACAATCTTGTCCATGAAAGTTTCTCCCGGGCGTCGGAAAAAAATTCATTCCCGCACGCTTTTCAGTTATAATACTAGACTATACAGGCAGACAGGCCTCAGCCAATCCACCTCTGTAGTTACTATACTATTTATGTGGGAGCGTCAACAAGCAGCAACGGTGATGTGAATGAAATTTGTCGCGGATTCCATGCTGGGAAGGCTCGCCACGTGGCTTCGTGTCTTGGGGTACGATACCCACTATCAGCCTCATTATCGGGACGGTGAGCTGGCGAGCCTGATGCAGCAAGATCGCCGCCTGGTGACACGGGACAGGACCAGATGGAAACATTCCGGGGAGGTGGTCTTCCTTGACTCCAACCTGGTTGGTGAACAATTGAAAGAACTCCTGGCAGGACTAAAGTTGCAGCCCGAACCTTCAGCCTGGTTTACGCGGTGCTTACGCTGCAATGTCCTGTTGGAGACCGTTGCAGACGAAGAGGCAATAGAAAAAGTTCCGGAATATGTGTTTTACCAGAGCAGAGGAAACATAAAGACCTGTCGGTCTTGCGGCCGCTATTTCTGGCCGGGAAGCCATCGGAACAGGATGTTGCAACAGCTCACCGCGTGGGGCGTTGCCGAGAGTGCGCCCACTTATGGCTTGACTTGAAAATCTGTATGAATATAATTGAATGAAATATGAGATGTTTTCTCAAACTGCTGGTGAATGTAGCTTGTGAAAAATATCTTTAGTGGAAAGGAGGTGAGGATTTATCAGGGAATGTCTTTTGCCGAAAACCCGCAACAGAAAAAAGGAGGGTAAAAATGGCTGGAAGTACATACAAAATTATTGAACTGGTGGGAACGAGCGATCAATCATGGGAAGACGCTGCCAAGACAGCCCTGGAAACAGCTGCTTCAAGCGTGAAAGACTTGAGGGTCGCCGAAGTTACAAAACTGGATGTGACCATTGAAAACGGCAAGGTTACCTCCTATAGAGCGAGACTCAATGTCTCCTTCAAATATCAGAAGTAAGAAAGGCCAGAAAACCTCCTGCCTTAAAACCCTCTGTTTTCTCGTGTGCCTGTGATGGCTGAGGTTGCTGTGTACGGCGAAGAGGATTATCCCTGGGGAAATGGGAGATGAACATGGATCATCCAAAGAAAAAACTGACCGTCCTTGATCAAATTACCGCTTCTGACAAAGTCCGAAGGAAGATCATTGATGTGGCCAGTGCCCTTTATGCAAAAAAAGGGTTTACTGCTACCTCCATCCAGGAGATTTCCGAGAAGGCCGGTGTAGCATTGCCGGTGACTTACCACTATGTAAAGAAAAAATCGGAAATCATGCGGATGATCATGGAAGATGTCTTGAGCATGTTCCAGGACAACCTCACTGACCAGATTAAGGGCATTGATGATCCATTGGAAAAACTGGGAATTGCGGTGGTGCTCTACTTCCGCGTTGTGGACCAGCAGAAGGAAAAAGCATTGTTGATCTACCAGAAATCCAATTCGCTGGAAAAGGCATCCAAATCACGGGTGATGCAGCTGGAAGTGGATGTGAGCAACATATTTGCAGAGATCATCAGGGAGGGCATAGAGGAGGGGGTTTTCAAAGAAGTTGATGTGGATCTTATGGCATACAACATTATCATGCTGGCCCATATGTGGATATTGAAAGGCTGGCATTTCAGGAAGCGATTGACCCTCGACAAGTACATTGACCTTCAGCTTACGATCATTATGGATGCGTTGAAGAAATGACCCGGTGATATGGTGATGGGTGGTAATGGGGGTCCGGAATAACCGGATTCCCGCTTCCGCGGGAATGACAGAAACGGGTGCTTTCTGGCTTCTTACGAAGCTTTTTTTGAAAAGAATAAAATTGTTCTTTTTGCGTTCTTTCCCGGCAGCCGGTAAGGGAGCGTGCGGGAAACAACCAATCCCTTCTTTTTCATGATACCACTGCTTTCTTCGAGAACTTTTTTCCAGGAACATCCCTGGAAAGTGACCAACTCACCTCCTAATGCAAGATAGGGCAGGCACCACTCCAGGGTTTGGTGGAGAGAGGAGACTGCGCGGGCGGTAATTGTATCGTACCCGCACAGAGTAAGTCTGTCTCCGCTTTCTTCAATTCTCTCACTGAGTACCCCTATGCGATCCAGCTCGAGAAGCCGGATAATATGCCGCAGGAAAACACTTTTCCTGTTCACGGGTTCAAGAAGCTGAAAGTGAACGGCAGGGAGGCATATTTTGAGGGGAATAGCGGGAAATCCCCCTCCTGATCCAAGGTCAAGCAATCTGCCTGTTTCAGGGAGATAGGGAAGAGGAACAAGGGAGTCCATGAGGAGCTCGCTGATCACTCGGTTCTTTGTGGTGACTCCCACGAGATTCATTTTCCCCTGCCAGGTCCAGAGCTCCTTGACAAAGAGGCGAAGTTTTTCACGTTGTGCGCATGAAAGAGGTATGCCGGAGGATTCGGCCCATGGGAGAAGATTATCAAAGGGATTATTTCTCAACTAAACTACCACCAACTGTTTAATAATGTTCATCGCTTCGTCAGGCGAATCTACGATATTGAGGAGCTTTAGATCTTCTTCTGATATGGTGCCCTGGCCTACGAGGGTGTGACTTGCCCAGTCTACGAGCCCTTTCCAGAACCCTGAGTCCAGCAGAATAACGGGAAAGGACCTGATCCGCTTGGTCTGAATGAGCGTTACGGCCTCAAACAGTTCGTCCATGGTTCCAAAGCCACCGGGCATGATAATGTAGGCCACGGCATACTTGATGAACATCACTTTTCTGATGAAGAAGTATTTGAATCCCAGGCGGATGTTGGCGTAGGGATTGGCTTCCTGTTCATTGGGAAGATGGATGTGAAGTCCGACCGATTTTCCTCCGGCTTCCGCTGCGCCCTTGTTTGCCGCCTCCATGATTCCCGGACCGCCGCCCGAAATAACATTAAAGCCATGTTCCACAAGAAGTTTTGCCATCTGGACGGTTTTAAGGTAGGCATCACTGTCTGGCTTTGCCCTTGCCGATCCAAAAATGGATACAGCGGGGGAAACATCAGGCATAATCTCAAATCCTTCGACAAATTCGGCCATGATGCGGAACATGCGCCATGAATCTTTCAACGTCAGATCGTCAACCAGGTACTGTTTTTCAGACATGTTGTCTCCTTTTGAAATTTGCCTGCCCCGTGAAATTTCTTTTTTATTTCACTGGGGAGCTTTGGGATTTGTCATTTTCGGCCTGTCCGGATAAGGGTCTTGTTATTTCATCGCGAAAGAGGTATCATTAATTTTCTTGCAGTTATACCATGTGGGTGTTCACTGTCAAGGAGGAGGGAACCTTCACTGCCCCTTGAGGGGTATTTTTGAGAGAGGAGGGTTGGCCCATAGCTGAATACCAGGAGGAAATGCTTATGGAACGTGTGGCGAGGATATCTGAGATTATTGCAGCCTCCCCTGTCAGCTTTGAAGAAGCCATCAGGGCAGGTTTCGAGCGTGCAAATCGGACTTTGAGAGGAATTACCGGTCTGCGTGTTCTGGAACAGCGAGTTGCAGTAGATGACGGGAAAATAACGGAATACCGAGTCAGGTTGGAAGTCATCTTCGTTCTGGAAACCTGATCGGAATTGTCTTGGATTTCTCAGGTATCTTGTTATCCCTGCCCCTGTTCGGGGAGGATGCTGAAGGAACGGCTTTGTGAAATCGTGCACTTGACCGGCGGCACTTTAACATGAGAAAATTAAACTGAAATCATTCTGGAATCAGAGGAAGAACAGCATGGATGAAAAGAGTGATCATAGAGGGAAAGAGCGGGACCCTTACTCGGATTTTTTAACTGATATTAGCGACCAGTTCGCAAGTAAGGACCAGGAAAAGGACTTCATGGATAACATCGGTGAGGGACCCGTAGAAGAGGAGAATCCTGCTCTTGTGGGTGAGCGGGTCCGAAGCGTGCGGGAAAAGAAGGGATTGAGCCTTACTGATATTTCCCAGCGGACAGGGATATCCGAATCCATCCTGGAGGAGATCGAAAAGGGTGACATGGACCCACCCCTGGGGACGGTTATTAAACTGGCCAAGGCCCTGGAAATGAAAATGGGGTATTTTATCTCCGGGGAAGAAACACGCCCTTTTACCATTGTGAGGCACAACGACAGGACGATCATTTCCCGCTATGATTCAAAAAAGGGACAGCAGTACGGTTACCAGTACGAGTCCCTTGCCCCTCACAAGAAAGATCGCCACATGGAGCCCTTCATGGTCACCCTTGAACCGGCGGAAACCGAGGAAGAAAGGTCCTCCCATGACGGTCAGGAATTTATTTATGTGATGGAGGGTACCATGGAAGTGCGACTGGGAGAAGAGGTTCACCTTCTCTTTCCTGGAGATGCCATCTATTATGACTCCACGGTTCCGCACCTGGTAAAGTGTCACGGAAAAGAAGCGACCAAGATTCTTGCTGTACTGTATGCCGAAAAGTGAGGAAAACGGATGATTGTCTTTGATCTTGAATGCAGCCAGGGCCATGTTTTTGAAGGCTGGTTTGAGAGTCTGGAGGCCTATGAGGACCAGCGGGAAGGGGGCTTGATCAGTTGCCCGTATTGTGATGATGCCCGGGTAAAGCGAATCCTTTCCCCGGTAGCCGTCAAGAAAGCGGCTCCTGCCCGGCAGGATCTCCAGGAGGCCCATATTGACTACAAGCGTCTGGCACGGGAGGTGGTGGAGTACGTTCACCAGAATTTCGAGGATGTGGGCCCCCAGTTTACCTCAGAGGCGTTGAAAATACATTACGGTGTTTCGGAGCGGCGTAACATCAGGGGGTCTGCCACGGAAAATGAGGAAAAACTGCTGAAGGAAGAAGGCGTCGAATTTTTCAAGCTTCCCGTTCCGAGTACGGATCCCAAGAAAAAAAACTAATAAATGCCGGCCTCACAGCCTGCCGCAATAGTCTTGCCCAGGTCTTCACATTTTTTCAGGGTATCCTCGTCGAGCTCTCCCTTCGCCACAACCGGCTGATAAATTTTCTTGAGGGGATATCCAAGGCAGATCCTTTCTATCTGGTTCAAGGCTCCGCTTCCATCATTTCCCGCGCTGATGAAGACCACGTATGGCTTCTTGAAGATTCGCCTGTCTTTCCTGGCCGGTTCATAGGTTCGATCAAAAAAATCCTTTATCATCCCCGCCATGTAACCAAAGTATTCCGGAGAGCCGATTGCAAGGCCGTCACATTCGAGAAGGTCCTGGAGGGTGGCCTCGCCGGCCTTTTTCAGGACGATCTGGACTCCGTCAATGGATTCTGCACCACGGGCCACACGTTGGGCCATGGCCTCGGTATGTCCTGCCTGGGAATGATAGATGATCAGTATTTGGGTCATGGGTTGGGTTCCTACGCCATCAATTCACATATCAGGTCGGCGAAGCCGGAGCAGGAAACCTCTTCTGCTCCCGGCATCAACCGGGCAAGGTCATAGGTCACCTGTCCTGAGGCAAGGGCCTTTTCGAGGCCCGATTCTATCTTTCGGGACGCCTCTATCCATCCCATGTGCTCCAGCATCATGGCGCCACTCAGGATAAGGGAAGTGGGGTTTACCTTGTCCATGTCCGCATACTTGGGTGCTGTTCCGTGGGTTGCTTCAAAAATAGCATACCCTTCCTGGTAGTTGATATTTGCTCCAGGCGCCATACCCACTCCGCCCACCTGGGCGGCCAGGGCGTCCGAAATATAGTCTCCGTTAAGGTTTGTGGTGGCAATGACGTCAAACTCCTCGGGCCTCGTGAGGGCCTGCTGAAAAAAGATGTCGGCAATGGCGTCCTTGATCAAGATTTTTCCATCCGGCGGGTTGCCGTGGCATTCTTCCCAGGAGACAACCGAGTCTGCATATTTGTCTCCGGCAAATTCATATCCCCAGCTCCTGAAAGCCCCTTCCGTGAACTTCTGGATATTCCCCTTATGTACCATGGTGATACTTTTGCGCCCGTGTGCAAGTGCATATTCCACAGCGGATTGCAAGAGGCGCAGGCTTGCAAACTTACTGATGGGCTTGATCCCGACGCCTGAATCCGGGCGGATCTGCCAGCCCTTGCTTTCTGCAAGGTACTTGATGAGCGCCCGGGTGTCCTCACCGGCAGATTCAAATTCGAACCCCGCATAGACATCTTCCGTATTCTCGCGAAAGACCACCATGTTTACCTTCTGCGGTTCCCTGACCGGGCTGGGAACACCGGGAAAATAACGTACAGGACGCACACAGGCATAGAGATCCAATTGCTGCCGCAAGGCCACGTTCAGGCTCCGGATGCCGCCGCCAACAGGGGTCGTCAACGGGCCCTTGATCCCCACCCGGAAGGTTCGGAAAGCCTGAAGTGTCTCCTCGGGGAGCCACTTTCCCGTTTTCCTATGGGCCTTCTCCCCGGCGAGGACTTCTTTCCACTGAATTCGGCGTTTTCCCTGCCAGCAAAGGCGAACCGCTTGCTCAATGACCCGTGAGGCCGCCCGCCAGATGTCAGGTCCGATCCCGTCCCCCTCGATGAAGGGGATCACAGGGTTGTCCGGGACAATGAGTTGTTCATTTTGAAATTGAATCTTTTTGGCCGCCATGGAAAAGGCCCTCCTTTCTTTTCCCGATCAGGAGGTTGATTAATATCGTTTTTTGGACTATAGATCAAGCAGTGTTTCCATGCAAGCGGGAGCGTGATGAACCGTGAATCTGAGATGCAGAAGGGGGAGCATATCATGGCAAAGATCGAACTGGCACTCATCAGTGTGACGGACAAGAACGGAATCGTTCCATTCGCAAATGCTCTTAAGGGCATGGGAGTGGATATCCTTTCAACCGGAGGAACCGCAAGGGCATTGCGAAAGGGAGGGGTGCGTGTGACGGATATCTCCGACTATACAGGTTTTCCGGAAATGATGGATGGACGGGTGAAAACATTGCACCCGAAGGTCCATGGAGGGCTCCTCGGCCTGCGGGACAACCCGGCCCACCAGGAAATGATGGAAAAATACGGGATCAAGCCCATCGACCTGGTGGTGGTCAACCTCTACCAGTTCGAAAAGACCGTGGCGAAAGAAGGAGTGACCCTGGAAGAGGCGATTGAAAATATCGATATCGGGGGGCCTGCAATGCTCCGATCCTCTGCTAAAAATTTCAGGGATGTGACCGTCATCGTGAACCCTGCTGATTACACTCTTGTGCTCAAGGAGATGGAGGAAAACGGTGGGGAAACGACCATGGAGACCCGTTTTCGGCTGGCGGCGAAGGTGTTTCGGTTGACGCATGAATACGACGGGGCCATTACCCGATACCTGGAGACAGTAAAGCCTTAGGGTCTGTCATGAAATAATTGTTGCATTAAGGCACTCAGGTTCAGGCTAAATTTGTCATTTGATATTTGACAATGAATGCCATCACAACAAAAATCTTGTGCTCGCTTGGCACGTAAAATCACTTGCAAGTTACTGATCCTTCCGGGAAAGACCTTTTCTGGGTTTCTTGTCAGGGCATGGCATGTTCTTGTGAACCAGCCTCTTTTTTTTCAAGAAAGGAATTAGATGGATGCAAAGAAACGACCACGGAAAGTGAGCCTGTTTATCCCCTGCCTGGTGGAGCACTTTCTTCCCCAGGTGGGGGAGGCAACCGCACGGATCCTTTCAAGGGTGGGGATGGAAGTGGACTATCCGGGCGGGCAGACCTGCTGCGGGCAGATGCAGTATAAGACGGGGTATCAGGCCGAAGCGCGAAAAATGGCCCAGCATTTTCTTCGTGTGTTCAAAGGTGAGGAGCTGGTGGTTTCCCCCTCAGGATCCTGTGTTGGCATGATCCGATATCACTATCAGGAACTATTCAGGGATGATCGGAAATGGCTTTCGCGGGCGGAATCACTTGCCGGAAGGACGTTTGAGCTGACTGAGTTTCTCGTTGATGTGCTCGGCACTGAAGACGTGGGTGCTGAGTGGCCCGGTAAGGCTGTTTATCACGATTCCTGCCAGGTTTCCCGTGTCCTTGGCATCACGACTCAGCCGAGGTTGCTGTTGTCCAGGGTACGCAAGCTGGAAATGGTGGAGATGGAACATCAGGAAACCTGTTGCGGATTCGGGGGTGTCTTCAGCCTCGAATTCCCCGTTGTTTCAGAAAAAATGACGGGTGACAAGGTGGCCGAAGTGGTGAAGAGCGGGGCGGAAATTGTAATCAGTGCGGAACCCAGTTGCTTGCTCAACATTGGAGGATATCTCGCAAAAATGGGCGAAAAGATAAGGGCACTGCATATTGCCGAGGTTTTGGCCCGGATTTCTCGCCAATAATCTGTTGTGACGACGGGTAGCCCCATGACTATTTCGTTGCGCTTGAAAAATGACCTCGACGTACTGTGAAAGTACGCCTGCGCTTATTTTCCTGCACGCGCCTTATATTCAACGGGACTCTCCACCGTCTCGCGACGAAGATCGGTGAGAAACCCGGGCTGGCACATCAGAGGGATGAGCCATGGAATTGAGTGTGAAAGCGGTGAAGAAAAAGG
>Ga0164318_10003151_pt1 | contig 15541 bp, 14 predicted proteins | sample GuaBasSedimGuay9_FD_113734 | JGI IMG/M metagenome (GOLD analysis project Ga0164318, IMG submission 113734) | Subseafloor sediment microbial communities from Guaymas Basin, Gulf of California, Mexico - Guay9, Core 4571-4, 0-3 cm | ecosystem: Environmental > Aquatic > Marine > Hydrothermal vents...
CTCTTTGGCACGGCTTTTCTCTTCATCACGTCTTGCCCCGCCAATGATAGCATCATAGCCACCTACATTTAGTGCTTGTTTCAATGCTTGTGTCTTCATAATATCCGTATGGATTTTACTGCCGTGTTCAAACGGAGAGATGTTCATCTCTACACCTTCAGGATTGGAGTGAACGACAAGGTCAAAACCAAGATCTTTCACACGTTGGTCACGAAATTCTATCATCTCTTTGAATTTCCAGAGGGTATCAACATGCAAAAGCGAAAAAGGAAGTTTGCTTGGAGTAAAGGCTTTCATCGCGAGATGCAGCATCACGGAGGAGTCTTTTCCAACAGAGTACATCATTACAGGGTTGGTAAACTCTGCTGCTACTTCACGTAAAATGTGAATAGATTCGGCTTCGAGCTGGCGAAGATGAGTTAACCGCTCTTTTGTTATCACGTCATCTTTCATCTATATTTTTCTCCCAATTCAGTGCTGTTTTACAGATCAGTTCCAGATCATCGTATTTAAATAATGTTGAATGTTGAAGCTTGAATGTTGAATTTCTTATGTTTTTAAACGCCTTTAAAATCTTGGTGTTATCTGAAATAAGCAGCGCCGGATCACCTGCGCGCTGCGGCCCCATTTCAACTGTAAAATCAATGCCGCTCACCTTTTTCATGGTCTCGATGACCTCATGGACACTGTATCCCTGACCATAGCCCACATTAAAGATATTGCTTCCATTCTCATCAAGATAGGTCAATGCCATAATGTGTACAAAGGCAAGATCATCGATGTGGATGTAGTCTCGGATGCAGGTGCCGTCCGCCGTCTCATAGCTGTCACCATAAATGGCCATCTTTTCACGCACTCCTATCGCTGTTTGTGCAGCGACCTTGATGAGATGCGTTGCATTCGGAAAGCTCTGACCGAGACGGTTTTGAATGTCGGCACCGGCTACATTAAAATAGCGCAAAATCACATAGTTGAAATTTTCATTGGCGCTCGCCGTATCTTTGATAACCTGTTCACTCATCATCTTGGAAAAACCGTAAGGATTGATGGGGGCCAAAGGTGTCGTCTCTTTCACCGGAATTTCCGTCGGTTCCCCATATACGGCAGCAGTAGAAGAGAAAATCATTTTAGAGACGCCGTAATCGTTACACATCTTAATAATATTCGTGGTATTTACGGTGTTGTTCATATAATATTTCAATGGATTCTCTACCGATTCAGGCACAACAATACTGGCTGCGAAATGAATCAAAGCATCAAAATCATTGGCACTAAACAGTACTTCAACCGCTTTAAAATCAGCAAGATCAAGTTTGACAAATGCCAGACGCTCCGGTGCCTCTACCGTCATCTGTTTCAACGTATCAACCGTCTGCTGATGCCCGGTAGAGAGGTTATCGACAATCGTAACCGTATGGGCAGTATTTTCCAAAAGCTGCTTAACAACATGAGAGCCGATATAACCGGCCCCTCCGGTGACCAATATATGCATTACATCACGACTTATCATCTATTTTTTCCTTTTCAATATCTTAAGTGTCTCTTCGTATTTCAATTATATGAAGTTTTTTTTTGATCAACATTCAAACTTAATAGAAATTTCTTTTACAATCATTTTAAATGTATTCTCTTTCAAGGTAGCAATATGTTTTTGTATTGAAATCAAGGATCTGTCTATCGCTGTCAGTTTAGGTAAGTACCAGACCATAATTAATGACCTATTTTAGAAGCTTTAAAGAGAGGGCTAATGTGAGGCAAAAACTTGAAGTACTAACTGGTTAGAGTAATCTTCATCATCATAGTCATGTTTACTTAAGCCTATAGCAATTTTGCCAAAGTTATCTAATTCAACATCTTTCCATGCCTGAGGATCAACTTTGATAGATGTCTGTTTTCTTGCTATCATCATTTTATCCTTTTACATTTATTATACTTCAAAAGAATTATGATGTCAACTATAGCAATTTGATAGAGCGATAAGAAATCTTAGTTAAATTCCGTACAATAGGAGATTTTAGCTCTTTTTGATTGACTTTTTTGGTGCAAAAGTTAAGTTATTTATTTTATAGTCCTTATACCAAAGATACATCTTTTCTATACCACTTTTAAGTTCGACTGTGTGATTCCAGCCAAGCCCATGAAGTTTGGAAACATCCGTAAGCTTTTTCATCGTACCATCAGGCTTATCCGCGTTGAAATAGAGTTCTCCTTTGAAGCCCACGATCTCTTTTATGGTTTCTGCCAACTCTTTAATAGTGATATCTATACCTGTGCCAATGTTGATGTGAGTATTACGGATCTCCTGGTTTTTGACTTCATTAGGTGTACATGTAGTATTTGAACCATCTATCATACTGTATGTGTCTTTGAAATCGCGATTTTCCATAATAAATACACACGCATCTGCCATATCATGACTCCATAGGAATTCACGGCGAGGCAGGCCGCTTCCCCATATTTCTATGGAAATTTTGAATTTGAAATTATTAATTTTGAATTGCTTGATGCCATAGCTATCTAGTTTTGCAATAATATTTTCTTTAGAGGCATTTCCATCAACATCTTCTATGGGCAACATATTAAGATCTTCCCTGATCACATCCCAGTTGCTCTCTTCTAAGGCTTTTCCGAGGTGAATCTTTCTGATTAGAGCAGGGAGTACATGGCTCTTTTCAAGGTCGAAATTGTCGTTAGGACCATAGAGGTTTGTCGGCATAACGGAGATGTAATTAGTCCCATACTGCAGGTTATAGCTTTCACACATTTTGATGCCCGCGATCTTGGCGATGGCATACGGTTCATTAGTATATTCGAGCGTGTCTGTCAATAGACACGCTTCCGGCATGGGCTGTGGTGCATTCTTGGGGTAGATGCAAGTTGAACCAAGGAACATTAGCTTTTTGACACCGTTTAGGTAACTTTGGTGAATCACATTGTTTTGGATCTGGAGGTTTTCGTAGATAAAATCGGCACGGTAGGTGTTGTTGGCAACAATACCACCAACCTTGGCAGCAGCTAAGAAAACATACTCCGGTTTTTCTGTCTCAAAGAATGCTTTGACAGCTTCTTGGTCTAAAAGGTTAAGTTCACTATGTATTTTACCAATGACATTCGTGTAGCCTTTAGCTTTGAGGTTGTTGACAATGGCCGAGCCGACTAAACCTCTGTGTCCGGCGACATATATCTTACTATTTTTTTTCATTTCAGGCTTACTCAAAGTAATTATTAATACGGTATCCACCGACTTGAAGGTACTGATCTTTAGTCATTAACTTAAGATCTGACTCCATCATATCATTCACCAGGTCTTCAAGATTATGTTCACGTGTCCAGCCAAGCTTTTGTTCTGCTTTGCTTGGATCACCAATCAGCAGATCAACTTCTGTCGGGCGGAAATATCTTGGGTCTACACCAACAACTTCTTTTCCAACAAGTTGTTGGAGATTTTGGGTGTTGAGTTTTAAGTGTTGAGTTTTTGATTCATCGATGGACTTAATGTATCCTTTTTCATCTACACCGTCTCTCTTGAATTCCAGTTCAATTCCTGCATAAGCAAAGGCCATTTTTACAAAGTCACGTACGGTTGTTGTGACACCTGTTGCAATCACCCAGTCTTCCGGTTCATCTGCCTGCAGGATCAGCCACATCATCTGGACGTAGTCTTTAGCATGACCCCAGTCACGTTTTGCGTTTAGGTTCCCTAAGAAAAGTTTGTCTTGAAGACCGAGGGCAATTTTAGAAGCTGCACGGGTAATCTTACGTGTTACAAAGGTCTCTCCACGCACAGGAGACTCATGATTGAAAAGGATACCGTTACATGCGAACATATCGTAAGCCTCACGATAATTTACAGTGATCCAGTAAGCATACATCTTTGCGACTGCATATGGACTTCTTGGATAAAAAGGCGTTGTTTCACTTTGCGGTACTTCCTGAACTTTTCCGTAAAGCTCCGATGTTGATGCCTGGTAGATACGTGTTTTTTTTGTCAATCCCAAGAGTTTAACGGCTTCTAGGATACGAAGTGTACCGGTACCGTCTGCGTTCGCAACATACTCTGGTGTTTCAAACGAAACAGCAACATGGCTCATCGCAGCAAGATTGTAGATCTCATCTGGTTGAACTTCCTGAATAATTCGCGTCAGGTTCATCGAGTCGGTCATATCACCATAGTGCAGCGTCAGCTTGATATTCTTTTCGTGCGGGTCTTGATAAAGGTGATCTATGCGGTCTGTGTTAAAGAGGGATGAACGTCTTTTTATGCCGTGAACGTCATAGCCTTTTTTGAGCAGGAACTCTGCCAGGTAAGAACCATCTTGCCCTGTAATTCCAGTAATCAATGCTACTTTTTGTTCTGCCATTTCTTCCCTTTTTTGTTCTTGTTTTATCATCGAATTACACTAGGTAATTTGATGACTATTCTCTTTTGAAATCGTCAGAAATTCTAACGATATCGTCTTCACCAACATATTCTCCTACCTGTGCTTCGATCATCACAAGATCGATCTTGCCGATGTTTTCCAGGCGGTGGACCTCACCCATCGGGATATAAGTTGACTCATTTGCACAGACAAGAAATTCATTTTTCCCTCTTGTCACGGTTGCGGTACCAGAAACGACAATCCAGTGTTCTGATCGATGGTAATGTTTTTGCAAGGAGAGTCTTTTACCCGCTTTCACAACAATACGTTTAACCTTGTATCCTTTAGATTCATCAAGTATAGTGTAGGTACCCCATGGTCTATGTGCTGTGACATGAATATTTGGCAGTTCGGAATTCTTTTCTTTAAGTATTTTAACAACCGCTTTAACCTTTGGACTGCTCCCTTTTTTAGATACCAACAGTGCATCTGCCGTATCAATAATGATAAGATCTTCAATGTCGATCACGGCAACTTGTTTGGAAGAGAGGATCAGGTTATTGGTTGAGCCTATATTGATGATATTATCACTTGACTCAATCTCTTTATCCAGAGACTCAAAACTACCCAGATCACTCCAGTCAATGTCAGAAGGAATGACTTTAACCTTGTCACTTTTTTCCATGACAGCATAATCAATACTCTCTTCTGGAATGGCACTCATAAGTTCGTGAGTAATTCGCAATTGGTTATTCATGGTCGGTACTCTATTTTCAAAGGCTTTTTTTGAAGCTTCATATATTTCAGGAGAATACTTTTTCAGCTCTTCTAAAAACACTCCCACTTTAAAACAAAACATCCCTGAGTTCCAGAGGTACAATGTTGAATGTTGCGTGTTGAATGTTAAATTGCTTTCTAAATATTTTTCGGCTGTCTTTAAATCAGGCTTTTCATGAAATAATTCAACATTCATGATTCCTAATTCATCATTTTCAGGCTTTGCCTGAATATACCCAAACCCTGTTTCTGCGTATTGCGGCGTGATACCAAACGTGACTAGACTGTCTGTCTGCGCCAATATTTTCGCTTTTTCAACCGCTTCCAGATATGCCGGTTCATTTTTAATGAGATGATCAGAGGGTGTGATAAGTACAATCTCTTCAACATCCATCGCCAAACAGGCAAGGGCGATTGCCGGGGCAGTATTACGGCCTACAGGCTCTAAAAGAAATTTTGAATTTTGAATTTTGAATTTTGAATGATCACTATTATGATCTTCAATTTGATCGACTGCAAGGAAATATTGTTCGGCATTAGAGACAATGAATTGAACATCACATATTTTCTGGTTTCTTGTAATGGTCTTTTGAAAAAGAGATTCTCCTTCAAAGAGTTTAACAAACTGTTTTGGCATAAGTGTACGGCTGAGCGGCCAAAGACGTGTCCCGCTGCCGCCGCAAAGAATGATGTTAGTCATTTTAGAATCCTCATGCTTTTTGGGGGTCAGGTATTAAATATTAAGCCTACCTGCCATAAACCCTACTAATAATGCGATTCTATCTTTTTTTTCATTAAAAAGGTAAATCATTTTAATTTCTTATCTAATTGGATAATTTTCACTCTCCCAGAAAAGGCTGTAACACCTCGACGCTCAAACCCATCGCGCAACTCTCAAATCCCTTCATCTCTTTGATATAGGATTTGCAAAAGCCCTCGACCATACAGCCGCCTGCTTTACCGCGCCATTCTCCCGAATCAAGGTAGCGTTCGAGATCATCCATATCAAAATCATCAAAGAGATAATCTGTGGACGAGATATCGACCAGTTCCAGTTTAGTACTTTTATAGATCATGCAGGTGACGATGGAAGTCATGTGGCCGCTTTGTGTCATTAAAATATTGCGGGCATCATCAACACATCTGGCCTTTCGTAAAATCTGGTTTTGTGAAGTGACAACCGTGTCGGCCACCAGTAGCGGCATCTTTTCACAGCCATACTGCTTCATCGCTGCTTCAAATTTACCTTTGGTGGCCTGGTACACAAAATTTTTGGGGGAGGTGGCGAAGATCTGCTCTTCATCATAGTCCACAGGACTCTGCAGAAATTTAATTCCTGCCTGATCCAGCAGCATTGCACGGGTAAGAGAGCTGGAACAGAGACGGATCATTTAATGTGCATAACGCAGGGTCACACCTAGATAGATAGCGATAATTCCCAGAACAATATTGAGCGGAACCATATATTTACCGATCATTTCAAGTTTTGCTTTTGCCTCGGCGAAATTACCGGCCAATACCAGTTTTTCCGCTTTGTTTCTGCGAAAGATCATTGCCGTAAGGTTTGCCGTCATAACAACCCAGATAGCCTCTTTTATATAGACAAGAGTTCCTCCACCATACGCCTTAGACAAAAGGATGGCAGTCAGGAGCAATAGGATCACAAAGGGTGTTACAATCGTAAAGAGACGTTTAAGTGCATGCGTCGTACGCTGGATACGTACCGGCGGATGATCAAGTTCCATAAAAGAGTGGTGTGCCGCAAAACGCATGGCAATCATACCGCCGACCCAAACTACCGCACTGATAACATGCAAAAAGACGATCAGTTCACTATATTTCCAAAAAAAATCTTCCATTTATATTAACCCTTCTTTGGCAAATGCCAATGCTGCCGCTTTACCCTCTGACAGTTTCGATATATCTTTTCCTCCGGCTTGTGCGAAGTCCGGACGTCCGCCGCCGCCACCGCCGAGTACCGGAGCAACCGCTTTGATCCAGTCACCCGCTTTGATCGGTGCATTTTTCACACCGGCAGCGATGATCACCTTCTCCCCTTTAACCTGGAACAACATGGCTGCCACCGATTCATTTGCATTTTTCAGCTCATCGATACGGGTTTTAACATCCCCGCTTGTGATCTCCTCAATAACAAGTGTCACGCCGTTGATCTGTTCAGAGTCCAACTCTTCTTTAGCGGCATTCTGAGCATCAACCAACTCATCTTTAAGCGTTTTCACCTGCGCCTTCAATCGGTCGATCCCCGCTAAAAGATCACGGTTTTTGACCGCATCTGCTGCCGTATCCAGCGTATGTCGCTGTGCTTTGAAATAGTTGTAAGCCGCATTCCCGCAGACCGCTTCGATACGACGTACTCCGGCACTGACACCGCTCTCTTTGGTGATAATAAACGTCCCTATAGAGGCGGTATTTTCAACATGAACACCTCCGCAAAGCTCTACCGAAGCATCTGCAAACGCAACAACACGGACACTGTCGCCGTATTTTTCGCCAAACTGTGCTTTGGCACCGTTCTGCTTCGCCTCTTCAATATTCATCTCTTTCGTAGATGCAGCGATCCCTCGGAGGATTTCGTAATTTACCTGCTCTTCTACTTCCATCAGCTCTTTATGGGTCAGTGCTTTGGGGTGTGAGAAGTCAAAACGCAGACGCGAAGCTTCTACCAGTGAACCTGCTTGAGAAATGTGCTCTCCCAGGTTATCAAATAGTGCCGCATGCAAGAGGTGTGTTGCCGAGTGGTGCTTTATGATCTCAAGACGGGAAATATCCACATTTGCTTCAACAGTATCACCGACGTTCAGTGTCTCTTTAACATGAATATGCGACAGGTTCAGCCCATGACACTTTTTTGTATCAAGAACTTCTGCACGCGTATCAAGCATTCCGATATCACCGGTCTGTCCGCCGCTCTCTGCATAAAATGGGGTATTGTCAAGCAGTACCCACCCTTTTTGATCGCTATGAAGTGCATCAACACGGCCAAAGTCTTCACTCAATAGCGCCATGATCGTTGCAGTATCCTGCATCTTGTTATAACCGGTAAAAATATTTTCACCAAATATTTCCAACAATATTTTGAAATCACCTTCAACATGCGCGTCACCGCTTCCTTTCCAGGCTGCTTTGGCACGTTGACGTTGTTCAGTCATCAGGGTATCGAAAGTGTCGCTGTCGAGTTTGAGTCCTTTCTCTTTAAGCATATCTTCTGTCAGATCAAGCGGGAAACCGAATGTATCGTAGAGTTTAAATGCCACCGCACCGCTGAAGACCTCTTTCGTATTTTTCAGTTCGGCATTGAAAAGTTCGATCCCATCTGTAATGGTTTTGAAAAAGCGCTGCTCTTCAAGCTGGATCTGCTCTTTAAGTACCTCAGCTTTAGATTCAAGATAGGGATAGGTCTGTTTCATCATGTTGACAACAACATCAGCCAGTTGGTACATAAACGGTTTTCTAAATCCAAGAAGGTAACCGTGGCGTACTGCACGGCGTAAAATGCGGCGAAGGACGTAACCACGCCCCTCGTTTGAGAAATTCACACCCTGTGCAAGTAAAAAAGTCACGGTACGAATATGATCGGCAATAACACGGTAACTTGCACCGCTCTCATACTCATAGGGTTGACCGATCAACGCTTCTACTTTACGAATGATCGGCATAAAGAGTGTCGAGTCGTAGTTACTGCGAAACCCTTCTGTCACTGCCACGACACGTTCAAGCCCCATTCCGGTATCAATCGACGGTTTTGGCAATGGATGCAGTTCACCTTTGCTGTCACGATCATACTGCATAAATACCAGATTCCAGATCTCTAAAAAGCGGTCACCCTCACCCCCGAGATAATCCTCTTCTGTATTGAAATATTCTGCTCCCTGATCGACAAAGATCTCAGAACATGGACCGCAGGGACCGGTATCACCCATCTGCCAGAAATTATCGGCATCACCGAGACGTTTAATATGGTCACGATCGATATGCTCCGCCCACAACTCAAATGCTTCGTTATCGCTGTCGTGAACCGTGACCCAAAGTGTCTCTTTAGGCAGTTTCAATACCTCTGTCACGAACTCCCACGCATCGGAAATCGCCTCTTTTTTAAAATAGTCACCAAAGCTGAAGTTACCAAGCATCTCAAAAAAGGTATGGTGGCGTGCAGTATGACCGACATTTTCAAGGTCATTGTGCTTGCCGCCGGCACGGATACAGGTCTGGCATGACGTTGCTCGTGGATTTGCAGGAACTGGGATATCCCCGGTGAAAATCGACTTAAACGGAACCATCCCCGCATTGTTAAATAACAGTGTCGCATCATCAGGCACCAAAGGTGAACTTTCTATACGTGCATGCTGTTTGGATTCAAAAAATTTCAGATACGCTTCTCTAACGTCCATATTTACCATCGCTATCAGGGCCGCCCTATGGAGGGACCCTTTATATAAAGTTACACGATTATAACGAAGGTGAAATTAAACTTTAGTGCGTCGTGTCTTTTTTTTATGCAGGTAAATGTATAAAGCGATCATAAAGAACACGGTAATGACCACTATAAAGGTAATTTGATGTAAATACTCTTTAATCAGCGCCTCATTTTCACCGATGGTATACCCTAAAACAATAAGAATCAGGCTCCAGATACCTGCACCCAAGGCAGTGTAGAGCAAAAAGAGATTCATCTTCATACGCGTCAGACCTGCAGGGATGGAGATGAGCTGACGAATTCCGGGGATAAGACGTCCGGTAAAAGTAGAAATAGGCCCGTGTGCGGCAAAGAAGTCATCCATTTTATGCAGCGCTGCTGGTTTAATGAAAAAGTATTTACCGTACTTCTCAAGTACGTTGCGCCCAATCCAAAGTGCTCCATAATAGTTAATAAGCGCGCCAAGCATTGAACCGCCGAGTGACACAAGAAAGACTAAGCTAAAGTTCATATCACCCTTTGATGCCAAATACCCTGCCGGAATCAGAATAATTTCACTTGGAAAAGGGATAAAAGAGCTCTCAATACCCATTAGTAAAAAAATACCCCAGTACCCCATATCAAAAATTATATCGACTAACCACTGTGCCATTTCTGCTAACATTTACACCATCTCCTCTATCATCTTAATCATATTTTCAGCGGCATTTTCCTCACTGAGTGCCATAAGTCCCCGGCTTTTCTCTTCCATATCCTGATCTATCAGCGATAAAATAACATCATCATCTATTGCAGATTCACGCTCACACCAGCTCAGAGCGTGTTGCACAATAAACTGGGCATTATGGTATTGGTGATCTCCTGCTGCGTAAGGATAGGGGATGTAGAAGGCAGGCAGACCGTTTGCACACAGCTCCCACAATGTACTTGCCCCCGCACGACTTATGGCAAAATCACTTCGGTTCATCAATGATGGCAGCTCTTTTGTAAAACTGTAAAGTTCAACCGCATACCCCTCATCATCGTAAAAGGCTTTAACCCTCTCAAAATCGCGCTCACCACACTGATGAATAACATGAATACTCCGATTTTTGAGTTCAGGCACCAAGCGCATAGCCAGATCATTCAGAAACTGCGCCCCTTGTGAGCCACCCAGAAAGATAACAGTCTTGACCTCTTTACGCAAACGAGCCTTTTCAAACAGCGCAGATGAAACCGGATAACCTTTAAGGGGAGAGTCTTTGTCATACGAGCTGAAAAATGCTTTGGCATAGGGTTTAAGCATACGGTTTAATCGCCCTTCCACCGCATTTTGTTCGTGAATAAAAAGTGGCTTTCGCAAACTCAATGCCGCAAAGGAAGCCGGTGCAGCCGAGAAGCCACCAACACTAATAACGGCATCTGCTTTATAACGCTTAATAAGAGTGCGTGAACGTAGAAAGGCCAAAAATATCTGCCAAAGTGCCAACAACTTTTTGAACCTTTTTTTATTGACCACGCCGGTTGTTTTCATGAAATGAGTCTGTTCAAAATCAGATTTTCCACCAAACCACTGCTGATCCTGCCCGGAGATCGAGCCAATGAACTGAGCTTCATGACCGCGTTTTTTGAGTGCTTCAAGCAAAGCACGGGCGATGACAAGATGCCCGCCTGTTCCGCCGCCGGTGATGATAAAACGCATATATTTTTCCTACTATCTAGAATTTTTTTAAGGATTCAACGTGGTTTAATTCAAGAGAATACAACCAATATTATCGGGCTACGAGTGTATTGTATTATTGTGTGCAAGCGTATCATAATGCATATAAGGCGGCTCTAAAAATTGCATTTGCTTTTTGCATCATATTTAGCTGGTTGGGCGAGGGGCCAACTGGTATTTTATCATGTATTTTAAAGTGAATATATTGCCCCTGTGGTGTAAAATTAGCGTAATTATTTAAAATAGGTATTATGTCCCCGGAATATTAATCACCAAAACTTTAACTTTTTGATATTTAAGTCGAAAAGTTAAAAGTATGTTATACTTTAAATATGAAAAAAGATAACGAAGCTTTAAAAGAGATAGGTAAAGGTCTAAAGTACTTTTACTTTTGTTGTGCTTTATATAGCAGGATATAAACTTATAAAAAGGAGTGTGCAATGACGTACTACATAACAGGTGCTATTATAGCTACTATCGCATTGATCGTAGCATTTTTAATAGACAAACCAAAAAATCGCAAAGCACACCATAACTTTTAATATTTCTCAAATTAAGAAATTTAATTTTGAGGGAGTGTTATGTAAATCATATTCAACAACATGATTTTTATTCTCAAACAAAGAGCTTGCTCTTGGGTATGGCACATCAATTAAATAAAAAGTAAACCTCTGAACTTGATATTATAAATGATGAATAGATCTGGTATCTTTTCTCAAAAATAATTATTTTTAATCAATAATGGTTCAAGCTGTTGATAATGATAAGAGTGAAATTTTAGTTATAGTTATCATCAGACCCCTAAGCTTCCAAACTTGTTCGAGGCAAAGCCATTCAATTAGCCCGAAACAAGTTTCGGATTCCAAAATGCTATAAGAACTTTTAGGGTTTATAGAGTACTAGAGAGGATGGAATGAGAGAAAAAAACCTTGTGTAGCACTAATCTGCCCGGAATCTTTTAACTGCTAATACATTTCCAGTATGTCCTCATCCAGAATATCTTGACGCGTATTCTTACGAATATTTAACTTTACGAGATGCCATCAGCACCATCCCCACACCCACTGATGCGGCGAGCATGGATGAGCCTCCATAGCTCAAAAACGGAACGGAAATCCCCTTGATCGGTATCAAGCCACTGATACCGTAGGCGTTGATCAAAAAGGCAAAAGTGATCAACAGACCGATGCCGGCACTAAAGAGATAAGTCGTCTGATTCTTGGTTCGATTTGCCACTTTAAATATACGCTGTAAAATCCACAAAAAGAGTGCCGTCACCACAAATATACCGATAAAACCAAATTCCTCAGCTAATCCTGCCAAAATAAAATCGGTATGTACCTCACTTAAAAAACCGAGTTTAAAGGTGCCGTTACTCATACCGGTACCAATCATTCCTCCATTATGAATCGCGTTGAGGGAGTGACCGATCTGGTAAGGTTCCTGAAAACTCTCTATTCTGAGATGTGAAGCAATGGATTCGGGAAAAAATGTTAAAACAAAGTCCTGTGTTGAAGCCCACCAGGACTTTACACGGGCGATGCGATGCTCTTGCGTTACAATTAAGGCAATGAGTGCCAAGAGAGCACTTCCTATCAATGTAAAAAAGAATTTTCTACTAATTCCGGAAAGTGTCAATAAAACAAGCAGTGTTGCAGCAAGAACTGCCACCTGCCCCAGATCTTTTTGCATTACAGCAATCAAGAGCATCACAATCGAAAAAATAACCGCATAAGGAAAAAAACGTATAAACTCCTTTAAAAGACCCATATTGCCATGGTGACCAAGTTTACGACTAAAGCTCCAGGCCAAAAAATAGATAAATCCGATTTTAAAGAACTCTACTGGTGCCAGCGAAAAGCCGACCACTTTGATCCAGCGTTTTGCTCCACCCACTTCGCTGACCAGAAACGAAGGAAGAAACGGCATCACGGCAATCAAGAAAAATCCACCGAAAAAGAGGGTGAATCCGACCCGACTTAACCAAATATCCGGATTCAACTGCGCCAAAGACCACATAATGATAATGGAGAGAATACCAAAAGCCAACTGTCTGATCAGAAAATGAAATTCATTGTAACCAAACAGCAAAACGGTATATGCCGATAACGAGTAGACAAGTACCACGCTGATCGCAATAAGAATTGATGTGGAGACAAAGAGGCTTTTATCGGGCATATGAAGGCTTTAAATTATTTTTGACATTGTAGCTTCTATTTAATTAACGTCAAATAATAGGCACCTATAATATATGAACTTTTGTTCACCTCATCAATCTCTTAGAAATTTAGCGCTATATTCTCTTTTAAATATCAAGATCACTAGGCACCTTAAAAAACTTATGACCAATAAAAACAAAGCCAAAAAAATTATTATACTCTTCTTGCTCCTTGTAGTAGGTTTTCTCATATTTCTGAGTATCATGTTCTATACGGCAGCCAAACCCAGACATATACCCCATCTCTTTACTTCAGACACCTCCAAAGCACAGCGCGGAAGCATTATCAGTGCCGATGGATTTCATATTGCCTCAACTCAAAAACTCTATAAAGCCGTGGTCGATACACGAAACATTGATCCTGAAAAATATGACCTTTTTGTTCAACTTTTTTCACTCTATAGCGGGATAAAAGCACCCAAGATCAAACAACGTCTTGCTTCACGTAAAGGCAGTGTTGTCCTGAGCTATAGCATTCATCCCAAAACAGCTCAGTATCTTAAATCACTCGCCTTTGAACTGCGAAGAATGCATGTATTTATTGAATATAAAACCTCAAGTGGTCGTACATTTCTGCATGGACTCACTGTTTTGGAGAGCGGTGAAGCAAGGAGGTACCATTATGGGACGTTGCTGACACCTTCCATAGGCTACCCCCGTAAAAAAGAGGAAGATGGCTACACTCGCATTCACGGTATAAAAGGGATTGAAAAGCAGTTTGACGAAGAGCTGCATCCGACTCAAAACGGTTATCGATACGCACCGCGTGATGTAAACAACTATATGCGTCTCACCAAACAAAGCCAAACCAAACCCCCGATAGATGGCATGGATGTTCATCTCAATATTCCGGTGACCCTCCAGATACGTATTGAAAAAGTAGTGGACAAAATGAAAAAGAAACTGCGTGCCAAAGAGGTGTTTATCACGATTATGGAGGCACACAGCGGTAAGATACTCACCCTGGCTAGCTCCAACCGTTTTACACCGACGGCGATCCGTAAATCAGACTACCCCTCTTTACAGACCAGTGCCATCGAATACAGTTTTGAACCGGGCTCTGTTTTAAAGCCTATTGTATTTTCCATGCTTCTTGAACTGAAAAAAGTCAATCCATTTGATATTGTCAATGGGCATAACGGTCGCTTTAAAATGGGCCGAAAAGTAATCACGGATGAGCATAAGTTCGGCTGGATAAGTGCAGAAAATGTCATTGTCCACTCCTCCAATATTGGCATAGCCCAACTCGCACAAAAACTAGATAATGTTGAATATCAGCAAGGGCTTCTTGATTTTGGTTTCACTCAAAAAAGCGGGGTTGATCTCCCTTACGAAAAACGCGGACGTATACCTTCCACACGCCAACTCGATAAACAGATCTATAAAGCAACGACGTCGTACGGCTATGGTATTCTCGCCAACCAGATGCAGCTCTTGAAAGCCTACAATGCATTTAATAACAACGGACGAATCATCACTCCGGTGATCACGGAAAAACTTGTCGATGCCTCAGGAGAAGATATATTTTTTGAACCGGATGAACCGGTGCAAGTCATCTCGCCTGCTACCGCTGCCCGTATGAAAAAGATTCTGATCAAGACTGTCAATAAGGGTACCGGGAAAGGAACCATTATCCCCGGCTTGATCATTGGCGGAAAGACAGGAACGGCACATATTGCACATAAAGGACGCTATGTCAACCGCTACAATACATCCTTTATCGGCTTTGCCAATGACGAAACCCATCGCTATACCATCGCTGTTGCGGTCAAAGAGCCTAAAGCTAACCATTTTGCCTCACAAACAGCCGTACCTGTCTTTAAGCAAAGTGTAGAGATTATGATCGATGAAGGGTATTTGACGCCAGTGATTAGAAAAGAAACTCATTCTTTAAAATAACTAATAATTTTTTACTTTAATAAATCAATTAGGTCAATCCGATGAAATATAAAACCAACCTTAAGCAAATGATTGCTGCTCAAATAACTCAGCGGTAAAATCATCTCGATAATGACAATTTCTCTTAATTTCTGCCATAGTGGTTTTTCCAG
>Ga0164318_10003152_pt1 | contig 15540 bp, 13 predicted proteins | sample GuaBasSedimGuay9_FD_113734 | JGI IMG/M metagenome (GOLD analysis project Ga0164318, IMG submission 113734) | Subseafloor sediment microbial communities from Guaymas Basin, Gulf of California, Mexico - Guay9, Core 4571-4, 0-3 cm | ecosystem: Environmental > Aquatic > Marine > Hydrothermal vents...
CAGTACCCCCGGCTGCAAATTCTCAGTATTACCGATTTGCTGACCGGCCAAGAAGTCCAATATCCGCGGGTGGCCCCTACCGCCACCTTTAAAAAGGCCCAACGCCAACCTAAAGGATCAGACTCTAAACCCCAGCAGAACGCCATTGCCTGGGAAGATCATACCGACGATGACTAAATCAGGTTACTGGCGTGGGAGCCGGGGTTCAACGGTTCACTGGAAATCTTAAAAGGGACATCCGACTTTGCACTTGACTATCAGGTGATGATATTCTAAATTTGTGAAGTTAAAATCAATCAGCAGGTTAAACTGGCCCTTAGATCCCACTAGACCCCGGCCGGGAAGTTGGTTTACAAGTCTCTGGGCCAGGTTTCCTAATGAGGATTAGGGGAGGGGTTCGAAAAGATTGCGTGGAGGAGGACTTCCCCGGCGGGGCCGGGACCATTAATGAAGGAAGAAACCAAACTTATCCAGCAGCGGCGTCAGAAGGTGGCGGAATTACGGGCCGCTGGGGTAGAACCATATGCCAATCAGTACCAACCAACCCATCGGGTCTTCGATATCATTGCTGAATACGGCGACCACACGGATGAAGAGCTGGCCCGACTGAATCCCAGCTTTCGGCTGGCCGGCCGACTGATGCTGATGCGGCAATTCGGTAAGGCCAGCTTCTGCCATTTTCAGGATGATAGTGGTCGTCTCCAGGCTTATTTACAACGGGACGTAGTGGGGGCTGAGGCTTACTCCTTGTTTAAGCGCCTGGATTTGGGAGATATCATCGGATTCGAGGGGCGGCTGTTCCGGACCCGGACCCAGGAGCTGACTCTCTGGGTTCAGAAATTTGTATTACTTACCAAGGCCATTCGACCCTTGCCGGAAAAGTATCATGGCCTAGAGGATGTGGAGCTGCGTTATCGCCAACGCTATGTCGATCTGATCGTGAACCCGGCGGTCAAGGAACTCTTTCGCAAACGCTCGGCCATTATCCGCCAATTGCGCGAGTACTTGGAAATGCGGGGTTTTCTAGAAGTGGAAACCCCGATGATGCAGCCCATTCCGGGGGGTGCTACCGCCCGGCCCTTTGAGACCTACCACAACGTCCTCGACCTGCCCCTATTTTTAAGGATTGCCCCGGAACTCTATCTCAAACGTCTGCTGGTCGGCGGGATTGATCGGGTCTATGAGATCAATCGCAATTTTCGCAATGAGGGTATCTCCACCCAGCATAACCCAGAATTTACCATGTTGGAATTTTATCAGGCCTACGCCACCTATGAAGACCTCATGGGTCTGACCGAGGTCATGTTCGGCGCGGTCGCCCAGAAGGTGTTGGGCACCTTAACCTTCGATTATCAGGGCGAACAGATTGACCTCACCCCTCCTTGGCGACGGCTGGATTTGCGGGAGTCACTGACTCAGGTCGGAGGCATTCCGGCGGCGGTAGTCCACGACCGGCAGGCGCTGGTTGCCCTGGCTCAGGAGCAGGGGGTGGTCCTGCGACCTGGAGAAGGCTATGGCCGCGCCCTGGCCAAACTTTTTGATCTGAAGGTGGAAAGCCGACTCATCCAGCCCACTTTTATTGTGGGATATCCTGTTGAAATTTCGCCACTTTCCCGCCGTAACGAGAAGGATCCGGAGGTGGCCGATCGCTTTGAGCTGTTTATTGCCGGGCGTGAGATGGCCAATGGTTTTTCCGAGCTTAATGACCCCGAGGACCAGCGGGCGCGGTTTCTGAAACAGGTGGAGGCCCGGGAAGCAGGCAACGAAGAAGCTCATTATATGGATGAGGACTTTTTACGGGCCCTGGAATTTGGCATGCCGCCGGCGGCCGGGGAAGGCGTCGGTATCGATCGACTGGTAATGTTGTTGACCAACGCGGCCTCAATCCGGGAGGTAATTTTCTTCCCGTTACTCCGACCTGAGGGGTAACCGCGGTAATGTTTTTTGAACGCTTTGTGGCTCTACGCTACCTGAAGGCGAAACGCAAGCAGACCTTTATTTCTCTGATCACCTTTATATCCATTGCCGGAGTGACTGTCGGGGTCATGGCCCTGATTGTGGTCATCGGGGTAATGACTGGCTTTGACCATGACCTCAAGAAAAAAATCCTCAGTGTTAATCCGCACATCATCCTCCTGCGGCAGGGTTCCAGCATCGTTGATTATGACCGGGTCGCAGCCCAGGTACAATCTATCCCCGGAGTGGTCTCGGCCCAGCCGTTTATTTACACCCAGGTGATGTTTTCCGGACCCGGCAATATTTCCGGGGGCATCCTGCGCGGGTTAGACCTAAAGGTTATCGCCCAAGGGGGGCCGCCGGCCCTGGAGGTGCAAGAAGGAAGTTTCCCGACCCTGGCCACCACAGCCCCTGATGACTTGCCGCTCATAGCCATCGGCAACCAATTGGCCAAAAATTTAGGGGTGTGGGTGGGTAGCCCGATAAAAATTATCTCCCCTTTAGGGACCTTAACTCCCATGGGACGGGTGCCGCGGGCCAAGAGATTCCAGGTGGGAGCAATTTTTCATTCCGGTATGTTCGAGTTTGATTCCACTCTGGCCTACGCCAGTATCCCGAAAGTTCAGGAATTCTTAGGCATGACTGACAAGGTGACTGGCATCGAAATCCGGGTCCAGGATATTTATCACGCCAATAAGCTGGCCGCCATCATCCAGGAAAAGTTAGGCGCACCTTATTTTACCCGGGATTGGATGCAGACTAATCGCAGTCTGTTTTCGGCGCTGAAGCTCGAAAAGATCGCCATGTTTATTATTCTCACCCTGATTGTCCTGGTCGCGGCCTTCAACATCGCCAGCACCCTGATCATGATCGTTATGGAAAAGACCAAGGATATTGCTATCCTTAAATCAATGGGCGCCACACGGCAAAGCATTATGCGCATTTTCATGCTGGAAGGTATGATTATCGGCGTAGTCGGCACAGTGCTGGGTCTAACCCTAGGTTTTGGACTCTGTGCCCTGCTGCGGCGTTATGAATTCATCAAGCTGCCCAGCGATGTTTATTATATTTCGACGCTGCCGGTTAAATTGCAGGGGTGGGATATAGCCTGGATTACTGGGGCTGCTTTGCTGATCAGTTTTATCGCGACTTTGTACCCCTCCTGGCAAGCCTCCCGCCTGGATCCGGTGGAAGCCATCCGGTATGAGTGAATCTCGGGACTGGAAGGCTGATTAATGATTCAGTTATGCGGGTTGGTCAAGACCTTCGTGGCCAACAGCAATCGGGTGGAGGTGCTGCGGGGGGTCGATCTGGCTATTGAGCAAGGCGACAGCCTGGCCATTGTCGGGACCTCAGGGGTAGGCAAGTCAACCCTGCTCCATATTTTAGGAACCTTGGATCGTCCGACCTCCGGACAGGTGCTCTGGGACGGCCAGGAAGTTTTTAGTTTGGATGATCAGCAACTGGCTGAATTTCGCAACAAAAAAGTGGGCTTTGTGTTCCAGTTCCATCACCTGTTATCCGAATTCAATGCCTTGGAAAACGTTATGTTACCGGTACTAATTGCCCGTCGGCCTCGATCTGAAGCCCAGGACCGGGCGGAAGCCCTACTCTCGCAGGTAGGGCTCCAAGAACGGTTGTATCATAGGATCGGGGCCCTTTCCGGGGGTGAACAACAACGGGTCGCGGTAGCCCGAGCCCTGGTCCTGGAACCGGCAGTACTGCTGGCCGATGAACCGACCGGCAACCTCGATCCGCGCACCGGCGAACAGGTCCACGAACTATTGCTGTCTTTGAACCAGGAAAAAGGGCTAACCACGGTAATCGTAACTCATAATCTGGAACTGGCTAAGCGTCTGGATCGGCAAGTTACTCTGGTGGATGGTAAAGCCGTGTTCCTGCACTAGCCTGGGAGCATAGGAGATTAAGGGTGGGAAACAGATTCTGGTCAACGATCCTGTTGCTCTTAGGGTTGCTCTGCCTGGCAGGGACCAGCGCTGCCCAGGAACTGGTCTTCAAAAAAGTAGCAGTTTTCCCTTTTAGCGTAATGAGCAAAGAACCCCTGCAACACTTAGGCGGTAAAATTCAAGTCAATATCCAGGATTACCTGCTTAAAGAGGGCTTTGAGCTGATAGCCCCTGACGATCTGAACCGGGAATTGGCCAAATTAAAAGAACCACCGACTAATACCCAGGCAGTGGAACTCGGGAGAAATTTAGGGGCCGATATCGTGATTACCGGCTCCATGATCAAGATCGGTCCCACGCTGGCCCTTAAGGCTCAACTTACCGATCTTACCGGCAAGATCGCGCCTACTACTCTGGCTGCCGAGGGGGTCGGGTTAGGAGCCCTCGATCAACTAAGTAATAAACTGGCCCAGGAAGCCAGTTATAAGATTCTGGGGCAAGAGCGCATCTTCCGTATTGAAGTAAAAGGTAACCGACGGGTAGAAAAAGACGCTATTTTAGCGATCATTCAATCGCGCGAGGGGGATCTAATTGCTCCGGCCAAACTGCGCGACGATCTTAAGGCAGTTTATAAATTAGGTTACTTTACCGACGTCAAAATCGATGTTTCCGACAGCCCCGAGGGCCGCATACTTACCTTTTTGGTCGATGAAAAGCCCGCCATCCGGGATATTATGGTTGAGGGTAATCGTAAGATCAAAGATAAAAAAATTTTAGAAGCCCTGGACATCAAACTCTACTCGGTGGCGTCGGATGCCGCCATTATAGAAAACATCAATAAAGTCAAGGGCATATATCGAGAGAAAGGCTATTATGAGGCGGTCGTCAACTATCGTTTGGAACCGATCAGCAAAGAAGAGGTCAATCTGGTCTTAGAAATTGAAGAAGGGCCTAAACTATACATCAAGGATATTAGCTTCGAGGGCAATCGGGCTTTTAAAGACAAAGAGCTAAAAAAGGTCTTGGAAACCAAGGAAAAGAGTTTACTTACCTTTATCACCGGAGCAGGAATTTTGAATAAAGACACCCTGGAGCGGGATGCGGAGAAAATTGCCGCTTTTTATTACAACCATGGCTATATTAAGGCCCGCGTGGGGGAACCTAAAATTGATATCCGCCGTAAGAATATCTACGTCACTTTCCCCATTGAGGAAGGCTCCCAGTATAAAGTGGGTAAGGTAGATTTTCAAGGTGATTTACTAGAGCCACCTGAAAAATTAAGGCAATTGTTATCTATTACTAAAGAGGAAATCTACAGCCGCGAGGTTATTCAAAAAGATCTGACTGCTTTAGGTGATTTTTATGCGGATTTTGGCTATGCTAACGCCAACATTTCCCCTTTATTAAAGGAAAACGATTTAGATCTTACAGTGGATATCCTGTTTGATATCCATCAAGGAGAAAAGATTTACTTTGAACGCATCGAAATTTCCGGTAATACCAAGACCAGAGATAAAGTAATCCGCCGGGAATTACGCGTTTATGAGCAGGAACTGTTTTCCTCTACGGCGATCAAACGGAGTGTGCAGAACTTACGTCGCCTGGAATTTTTTGAAGATGTTAATTTCAGCACCTCGCCAGGCAGCAGTTCAGACAAAATGAATTTAAAGATCACCATTAAGGAACGGCCCACCGGTACCTTCGGCGTCGGCGCGGGCTATAGTACCCAGGACCGGGTGGTCGGGATGATTGAAATATCCCAGGCCAACCTTTTTGGCCGCGGCCAAAAACTTAAGGCGCAGGGCTTGTTGGGTGCCATTTCGCACCGATTTCGACTGGGTTTTGAGGAACCTTATCTGTTTGACCGGCCCTTGAGCTTAGGCATTGACGCTTATAATTGGGAACGGGAATACGACGAATATATCCGCAAAAGTAAAGGTGGAAATGTCCAATTGAGCCATCCCATGCGTTGGGAGTACACCCGCCTTTATGGAGGGTATCGCTATGAAAACGTTAATCTCCGCGACTTAGATCCTCATGCCTCTCAGGTACTCCGAGAAGCCGCATCAATTCATAACACCAGTGCAGTGTCCATGACCTTTCGCCGCGACTCCCGTGACGCCCAGTTCAATCCCACCAGAGGGTCGGATAACAGCATTTCCTTGGAACTGGCCGGACTCGGTGGGCAGGTCGCTTATACCCGCTACGTCGGAGAATCAGGCTGGTACTTTCCGCTGTTCTGGAACACGGTAGGAGTACTCCATGGCCGGATAGGCTATTTGCAGAAAAACCCCTGGGGTAAATTACCCAGTTATGAAAAGTTCTATCTGGGCGGCATTGACACCTTGCGGGGCTTCAAATATGCTGAAGTAAGTCCGCGAGATCCCATCACTAATGAACGGATCGGCGGCACCAAGTTCGTCCAGTTCAACACCGAGTACCGCTTCCCGTTGTATAAAAAGCTGGGTCTGATCGGTATATTATTTTTTGATGCTGGTAATGTTTATGCCAACAATGTCGCATACTTTAGCAGCATGCGGACCAGCATCGGCACCGGCATCCGGTGGTTCTCGCCCATGGGGCCGCTACGGGTCGAATGGGGCTATAATCTGAGGCCCAAGCCTTGGGAAAGTCATAGCAACTGGGAATTTTCGGTGGGTGGCGTATTCTAACTCCATCCCGGCAATTGGACCGGTTTTCTGGATTCAAGGATAGTAGATTAAACTCCCACTCCAACTTAGCGGGAGCATAATTGATAATAACCCCAGATTATCGATTGCTAAAAATTAGATCATCCAGTTTCTTAAAGGAGGGAATTAATGTTTAGTAACGTTACACGCCTGGTAATGGCGCTGGTGGCCCTGGTATGGCTGGGATCGATGGCTGAGGCGGCTGCATTAAAAATTGGGGTGGTGGATTCCGGGGATGTGGTTTTTAATTCCGCGGACGGCAAACGGGTGCAAGAAACCCTGAAACGCAAAAACGAGGAGTTGAGCCGTGATCTGGAGCGTCGCCAGGGTGATCTGCGCCGCATGTTGGAAGACTATGAAAGACAGAAGGCCATCATGAAAGACGAAGCCCGCCGCCGCAAGGAAGAGGAGTTAAATCGGAAAGGCGAAGAATTCCGACGGCGATGGGGGGCTTCGGAACAAGAGTTCGCTAAGGTCCGGGACCGGGAGCTAAAGCCGTTGTTTGAGAAGTTCGAGCGGGTGATCAATCAGGTGGCCCGGGAGGACAACTATAGCTTGATCATCGACAAACGTGGCGGCGTCCTCTTCTGCGATTCGGCTATCGATATTACCGATAAAGTGCGCAGCGCCTTTGGTCGCTAAACTTGGCCATGGAAAAAACCCTGGCGGAATTGGCCCAACTGGTAGGAGGCGAATATCAGGGTCCAGCCGAGTTGCGGCTGCGCGGCATTGCCCCTCTCGAGGGGGCCGGTCCGGATGAAATCAGCTTCATAACCCAGACTCGCTATGGGCGCCGGGCGGACCAGAGTCGGGCCGGCGCCCTGGTGGTGGCCCCCCCGTGGCGCCATCTTCAACGCCCCTTGATTATCACTGCTGATCCTTATCTGGCCTATGCCAAGATTGCCCAGGTATTTGCCCCGCCCCGAACGCGCTGGCCGGGCATCAGTAATCGAGCCTGTTTGGGTAAGGCCGTCACTCTGGGTCAAGAGGTGTCCATTGCCCCGTTGGTCTGCATCGGGGACCAGGTCCGTCTGGGAGATCGGGTTACCCTACTGCCCGGCACCGTGATCGGTGATCGGGTCAGCATCGGGGCCGATACTTTAATCTACCCCAATGTCACTATTCTCGCCGGCTGTCGCCTAGGCCAACGAGTCATCGTGCACAGTGGCACGGTAATCGGCTCCGATGGCTTTGGCTTTGCCCCGGACGGCGAGGAGTTTGTCAAAATCCCGCAACTGGGCACCGTAATTATCGAAGATGACGTGGAAATCGGCGCTAATTGCACCATCGATCGCGGGGCCTTAGGCGAAACCCGTATCGGTCGCGGGGTTAAGATCGATAATCTCGTCCAGATAGCTCATAATGTCGTAATTGGCGACAATAGCATTGTGGTCGCGCAGGTCGGCATCTCCGGTTCGACTCACATTGGCAAGAACGTGCAGTTGGCCGGCCAGGTGGGGTTGGTGGGCCATATCGAGATCGGCGATCGGGTGCGGATCGGGGCCCAATCCGGGGTTACCCATTCGATCCCGGCCGGGCAGACGGTAACCGGCTCCCCTGCCCGCCCTCACCCTGAATTCCTGCGACTTATGGGAGTTCTTTCCAAACTCCCGCAGCTCTACAACACGGTTAAAAACCTGGAAAAGAAAATCAAGGTCTTGGAAGCCGCAGTGCCCCAGGAGTCCCGTTCATGACTGTCCCCGATTCTATGGCCATTGAAGAAATCATGAATTTTTTGCCCCATCGCTATCCCTTTTTATTGGTAGATCGCATTCTGTCGATAATTCCGGGGAAACGCATCGTCGGCCTGAAAAATGTCACCCTTAACGAGCCTTTTTTTCAGGGCCATTTTCCGGGTCGTCCGGTCATGCCCGGCGTGCTGATCGTCGAGGCCATGGCCCAAGTTGGCGGGGTGTTGGCTTATATGTCCACCCAGGCCCATCTCAATAACCAGCTCTACTATTTTATGGGCATGGACAAGGTGCGGTTTCGCAAGCCAGTCGTGCCTGGCGATCAACTGAGATTGGAACTCGATACCCTCAGAGGCGGCAAAAGAATCTGGAAGATGCAGGGCAAGGCCTTTGTGGACCAGGTGCTAGTGGCAGAAGGTGAATTTATGGCTGCCCTGGGGCAGGCAGAGGGGAACTGAGCCGATGCCGCTAATCCATCCTACCGCATTGGTCGATAGCCGGGCCGAGCTAGGCGTGGGGGTTTCGGTTGGCCCCTATAGTATTATTGAGGGACGGGTGACTATTGGTGCCGAGACCCAGATCGGCCCCCATGTGGTGATCAGAGATTTTACCAAGATTGGCACTCGGGTGCGGATTTATCAGTTCGCGTCGATCGGTGAAGTACCGCAGGATCTGAAATTTCGGGGCGAAGAATCTACCCTGCTGATCGGCGACGATAACGTCATCCGGGAGTTTACCACCTTGCATCGCGGCACCGCCGGCGGTGGCGGGGTCACCCGGATTGGTAACGGCAACCTGCTCATGGCCTATAGCCACGTGGCCCACGACTGCCATGTCGGCAACGGTGTCATCATGTCCAACGCCGCTACCCTGGCCGGACATATTATAGTTCAGGATCATGCCATTCTGGGCGGTTTGTCTGCGGTCCATCAGTTCTGCAAGATTGGCGAGCATGCCTTTATTGGCGGCTGTTCGGCGGTCGCCCGGGACGTGCCACCTTATTGCATGGCGGTGGGTAACCGGGCCAAACTGGTGGGCCTCAATCTGGTCGGTCTGAAACGTTCAGGCTTTGACAGCGCCTCTCTGGAAGCATTGAAAGCAGCCTATAATCTGTTGTTCCTCTCCGAACTGAACATGAAGGAGGCCATGGCGCGGGTGCGGCAGGAGCTGCCGGATGTGCCCCAAATCCAAAATCTGCTTCGCTTTATCGAAACCTCGGAGCGAGGTTTAGCCCCGGTAGATGTCAGAGAAAATCGGTCTCATCGCGGGTAGGAGTCAATTTCCCCTGCTCTTTGCTCAGGCCGCGCGGCAAAAAGGGCTAGAGGTGGTGGCGGTAGCCCACCACGGGGAGACCGATCCCGCCCTGGCGCACCTGGTCCACCGCCTGGAATGGGTTTATGTGGGGCAACTGGGGCGAATCATTCGCTGCTTTAAGAATGCTGGCGTCCGCCAGGCGGTACTGGCCGGTGGCATCCGCAAGGGCCGTCTGTTTACCCAGCTCAGACCGGACTGGCGGGCGCTCAAGCTGATCCGTCGGGTCGAACGGGCCCGCGATGACGGCATTCTCCGGGCCGTCGCGGACGAATTAGAAAGCGCCGGCATCACTATCGTGCCCTCTACCCTATACCTCGATGAACTTCTGGCCCCGGCCGGGGTCCTCAGCCGCCGCCAGCCTAGTCCGGAGGAACTTCGGGATATCGACTATGGCTTTAAGATTGCCAAAGAAATCGGCAGACTAGATATCGGCCAATGCGTGGTGGTCCGCCGTCAGGCCGTATTGGCCCTGGAAGCCATCGAAGGCACCGATGAAACTATCCGCCGGGGCGGCCGCCTGGCCGGAGAACAGGCAGTGGTAGTTAAAGTCAGCAAACCCGGCCAGGATCTGCGCTTCGATGTACCGGCGGTCGGCCTGGACACCATCAAAATCATGGTCGAAGTCAAGGCCACGGTCCTGGCGGTGGAAGCCGGCAAGACCTTGATCTTCGACCGGCAAGCCATGCTGGCCGCGGCTAACCACGCCCGGCTGGTGGTCCTGGGAGTGTCAGAACAAGCTACTGATTCTTGATCGCTTGACGGTGGGTAGGACACACTATAGATATTATTCCGCCTTAGAATTGAGCAAAGCCCTCAGATCGTCGCCTTCCAGAACCTCTTTTTCCAACAAAATCTTGGCCACTTTTTCCAAAATTTCCCGTTTCGATTCCAAGATGGCCTTGGCGCGATGATGAGCATTTTCAATCAAAGCGCTGACTTCCCGATCAATTTCCTGCGCGGTCCCTTCGCTGTAATCTTTGGAGGCCGGAGGCATGACCGTTTCCAGGAATAAGGGCCGCCGCTCCCTCTCAAAGGTCATCGGTCCCAGTTTTTCACTCATGCCGTATTCCCGGACCATGCTGCGGGCTATGTCAGTGGCCCGATAAAGGTCGTTCTGGGCCCCGGTGGAAACCTCGTCGAACACCAGCTCCTCGGCCACCCGGCCCCCAAGCAGCACCGCCATGCGATCTTCCAGCTCCGATTTGGTCATTAAATAACGGTCCTCAGTCGGCAGTTGCATGGTGTAGCCCAAGGCCCCCACCCCCCGCGGAATAATCGACACCCGATGGACCCGGTCGGTAGTCGGCAGCGATTCAGCCACCAGGGCATGTCCGGTCTCGTGGTAGGCGACGATCTCTTTTTCCCGCGGATTCATCATCCGGTTACGTTTTTCAAGCCCGGCTACCACCCGATCAATGGCTTCCTCAAAATCGACCATCTCGATCGCGGCCTTGTTGCGTCGGGCGGCCAACAAGGCGGCTTCATTAACAATATTGGCCAGGTCTGCCCCTACCATCCCCGGAGTCCGGGCTGCCAACTTAAAAAGGTCCACTTCCGGGACCATTTTGACTCCCCGGGTATGCACTTTAAAAATTGCTTCCCGCCCCTTGAGGCTGGGGCGATCAACCAGCACATGGCGATCAAACCGGCCCGGGCAGATCAGGGCGGGATCCAAAATCTCCGGCCGATTGGTGGCCGACATAATGATTACCCCTTTCCTGGTATCAAAGCCGTCCATTTCGGAAAGCAACTGGTTCAGGGTGTTCTCCCGTTCCTCATGGCCGCCCATCGGGCTGAGCCCCCGAGCCTTGCCGAGAGCGTCCAGTTCATCTATAAAGATGATACAGGGGGCCTTTTCCTGGGCCTGGGCAAACAGGTCGCGCACCCGCGCCGCGCCCACGCCGACAAACATTTCGACAAAATCCGAGCCGGTCAGACTCAGAAACGGGACCTTGGCTTCCCCGGCCACGGCTCGGGCCAGCAGGGTTTTGCCGGTGCCTGGGGGGCCAACTAACAGCACACCTTTAGGAATTTTACCCCCCAGAACCTGAAACTTGGCCGGATTCTTTAAAAATTCAATGATTTCCTTTAGTTCTTCCTCCGCTTCTTCAACCCCGGCCACATCTTTAAAGGTTACCTTGGTCTCCCCCTCGACATAGACTTTGGCCTTGCTTTTGCCCACCGTCATCAGGCCGCCGGCCGCGCCGGCGCCGATTTTCCGGAAGAAATACACCCAGATGCCGATCAACAACAGCATCGGCAAAAGCCAGGAGAGCAGCGAGGTTAACCAGGTTTTTTCCAAGCGGGCGGAATATTCCACTCCCTGTTTGTCCAGGCGTTCCAGAAGAGTGGCATCTTCCATGCGGACGGTGGAAAAGGCGGGCTCAGTTTCACCCAGTTGTTTAATGCGCTCCACCAATTCCGGGTCTTGGCGCTGTTGGGCCAAAAATTCTACCCCAGCTGGGGTCAGTTTGCCATCAATGGTGTCACTGGAAACCACCAAGTCCTTGACGCCTTGTTTATCCACCAATTCACGGAATTCGCTATAACTGACGGTTTGCACCCGATGGCCAATCAGATAATTTTGCAGAATCACAAAGACCAAGAGCGTAGCTAGGAAGTACCAGATAGAAAAGCGGGCCAGTTTTGTCATTAGATACACCTCGGTTTGCCAGTGACTTGTCGCCAGACGTGGCAAATAGATCGAATTATACTTAACAATAAATCAAATCTGTCCGTTTTTCAAGTCAGGCCAGTTAATTAGTATCTTATTATATCCTGTTAGAAGCCAATTATGATGCTTACCGGCTATCTCCACACCTTTGACAATCAGGCTGATCTAGCATACAAAGAAAGAGACAAAAATTGCTGAATTCCAAGCCCATACCCGATTTTTTTGGAAGGACCCTGATTAATCTTGGTGTCTGATAAAAACCAACCGTCAGTGACCAGCGGCGCGTCCGGACGGCGGCGGTTTTTTGCAGCTCCGGAACAGATTACTGGTACGGAAATCCAGCTTTCTAACTCAGAGTCTTGGCATCTGGCCCGGGTCCTGCGCCTCGGGGTCGGCGCCCGGGTGGAAGTCTTTGATGGCCAGGGACAGGAATATGAGGCTGAGGTCCTGGCTCTGGAGTCCGGCCAGACCCGCCTGCAAATCATCCGCAAATTGCCGGACCGGGCTGATTCCTCCTTGGCCCTGACTCTAGGGTTGGCCCTGGCCCGCGCCGAAACCTTTGACCTGGTAGTCCGGCAGGCTACCGAAATGGGGATTAGCCGGCTGATTCCGTTTTACTGCGAGCGCTCCCTGGTTAAACCGGCTGGTGCCCCGGCATCACGCCAGCCGCGCTGGCAGCGGTTGGCCCTGGAGACCATAAAATCTTGCCAACGCTCCCGCCTGCCGGAAATCAGCCCGCCGCAGAGCTTTGGCGAAGTGCTGCACGGCCGGGAAGCGCTGAAAATCATGTTCTGGGAGGAAACCCGGCAAAAGAGCCTTAAAGAATTAGCCAATTCAATCCCACCCCCCGCTTCGGTCCGCATCTTGATCGGCCCGGAGGGCGGTTTTAGCGCGGCTGAAGCGGACCAGGCCCAGGCCGCGGGCTTTACGCTGCTAGGGTTGGGACCGCGGCGGCTCAAAGTGGAGACCGCGGCCCTGGCCGCCCTGGCCCTGATTCAATATGCCTGGGGGGATCTGGCGGAATGATTATTCAAAGCTTGGTAGCACAGGTTTTTTACCTGTGCCAATGCTAAAGCCCATGACAGATTTACCTCATGCAACAAGCCCTTATCGCGACCTGAACTCCTACCTGTTCTCCATATTCGGCGAACGGGTGCAGAAGATCACCCTCGACGCCGGGCTGACCTGCCCCAATCGGAATGGCCGGGTAGGCACCGGCGGCTGTATCTACTGCAACCCGCGTGGTTCTGGCACCGGAGCCTGGGCGCGAGGGAAGAGTATCACCGTCCAGCTTCAGGAAGGCATGGCGCGGCTGGGGAAACGCTATAAGGCGCAAAAATTTATCGCTTACTTTCAGAGTTTCTGCAATACCTATGCGCCACTGGACCAGCTTCAGCCCTTATATGAGGAGGCCCTGGCCTTTCCGGAAATTGTCGGGCTGAGCATCGGCACCCGCCCCGATTGCCTGTCCGCCGAGATTTTGGAGCTATTGGCTCACTATGCCCGCACCTATCTGGTCTGGCTGGAACTGGGCCTGCAATCGGCTCACGATGCCACTTTGCGGCGCATTAACCGGGGTCATGATGTGGCCTGTTTCAGCCGGGCGGTCGAGGAGGCCGCGGGCCGGGGGCTGCATCTTCTGGCCCATGTCATTTTGGGGCTGCCCGGCGAGGGACGAAACCAGATGCTGGCTACCGCCGACTACCTGGCCGTCCTGCCCCTGGAGGGGGTAAAAATTCACCTACTCTATGTCATTCAGGGGACGCCTCTAGAGCGTCTATATCGGTGTGGCGAGTATCAGCCGCTGACTGAAGATGATTATGTTTCCCTGGTCGTGGATTTTATCGAACGCCTGCCGCCCCAGATGGTCATCCACCGCCTGACCGGCGACCCGCACCCGGACGAACTGGTGGCCCCGACCTGGTGCCTAAATAAAAAGCGGGTCTTGGCGGCCATCAAGGACACCTTTGCGGTCAGGCCAAGCTATCAGGGGAAGCTCTGGCAGCCACAAAAAAAGGCTCACGCCAAGACGCCAAGCACGCAAAGTTATGGTGGCTAAATATCCTTGGCGAACTTGGCGGCTTAGCGTCCTGGCGTGAGAATATTAAAAATCTAGGCTTAGAGCTTTGGTAAAAGATCGCCAGAGGTCACTGCAACGCAGGAAGGAGCTTTAGTTAAGTTAATGAGGCGTTCTCTACTTATCGCTTTGCTGGGCTTAGCTTTCCTGATCGCCCTGGCAGTGCTGGCCTATACCTGGTGGCCCACCCTCTCCCCCTATATCTATACCAGCTATGATTTTCTGACCGATAAGGAAAAGATCCGGGATTATATCGCGGCCTGGGGTTCCCTGGCCCCGGTGGTCTTTATGGTCATCCAGACCTTGCAGGTGGTGTTCGGACCGATTCCCGGCGAGGCTACCGGCTTTTTGGGCGGCTTTTTGTTCGGGGTCTTACCGGGCTTCGTCTACTCCACCATCGGCCTCACCGCGGGCTCGATCCTGGCCTTTTTGCTGGGCCGCTGGCTGGAAATTCATGTGGTCGAAAAAATCGTTAGCACCGAGACCCTGGATAGATTTAATTTCCTCATCGAACGCCAGGGCACCCTGGTGGCCTTCCTGCTCTTTCTGTTTCCCGGCTTTCCCAAGGATTACCTCTGCCTGATCCTGGGTCTGAGCAAGATGCCGATCAAGGTTTTCCTGATCATTGTCACCATCGGCCGCATGCCCGGCACCCTAATGCTGTCCCTGCAAGGCGCTCAGGTGTTCAAAGGCAATTACTATGGCCTGGCCATCATCCTGGCCCTGATCATCGCCATGGCCCTGCCGATGTTTATCTATCGGGAAAAAATTTATGGCTGGCTGCGGAAGTTAGGTAGCCCGGAGCACAGCCCTGATCAGCGCCGCACCCCAGATTAATGACACTGGCTTGATTAATTCACCGCCAAGATGTCGGTGCCACTATTTAATTGCCACTATTACAAAATTAGCCGGAGCTAGTCCCCCACTCCACCACGTTGCCGGCCCAGGTAACCCCGGCTCCGAAGCTGATCATCACCACTTTATGGCCGGGTTTAATTTTGCCTTCCTGCAAGGCCTCATGGAAGGCAATCGGCACCGAGGCCGCCGAGGTATTGCCATAACGGTCAATATTGGCATAGACCTTGTCCATCGGCACCTTGGCAAATCGGGCCCCGGTCTCCAGGATGCGATAATTGCCCTGGTGGATAATCAGAAAATCGATCTCCTCCCGGCTCATCCGGGCCACTTCCAGGACCCGTTTAATGCTGTCCCGCACCGCGTTGACCGCAAA
>Ga0164318_10003153_pt1 | contig 15539 bp, 18 predicted proteins | sample GuaBasSedimGuay9_FD_113734 | JGI IMG/M metagenome (GOLD analysis project Ga0164318, IMG submission 113734) | Subseafloor sediment microbial communities from Guaymas Basin, Gulf of California, Mexico - Guay9, Core 4571-4, 0-3 cm | ecosystem: Environmental > Aquatic > Marine > Hydrothermal vents...
AAGAGAAATGTAAGTATCCAGAGCCACACTCCAGCTTTCTCCGTGAATGCTCATCCCAACGATAATTCCGCCGAGAATATTAATTACAGTAATAAGAATTCCTACCTTAATTTCACCGGAAACAAATTTAGAGGCACCGTCCATGGCGCCGTAAAAGTCTGCCTCTCTCTGAAGGTTATTTTTTTTGGTTGTCGCTTCCTCTTCCGTAATTAACCCCGAGTTATACTCCGCCTCTATTGCCATCTGTTTTCCGGGCAATGCATCCAGGGTAAACCTTGCAGCGACTTCAGCGACCCTTGTAGCGCCCTTTGTAATAACAATATACTGTACTGCTATTATAATAATAAAAATTATAAACCCTATAACATAACCTTCTAAACCCTTTGCCCCTGTAACAAAGGTACCGAAGGCTCGTACAATTTTGCCGTTAAAATGACTTCCCTTTGAAAGGATAAGCCTTGTTGAAGAAACATTTAAGGCGAGTCCGAATACCGTGGAAATTAAAAGCAGAGTGGGAAAAACTGTAAATTCAAGTGCATGACGGGTATAGAGAACAATAAGAATTATAAGCAGGCTCAAGACAATATTAAAAGCCATTAAGGTATCAAGAATGAATGCAGGCATCGGAATGAGCATCATCATTACAATTACAATAACGCCGACCGCTACAAGTATATCGCTTCTCTCCTTCCATGCTGAACCTACTATTTTTCGGGCATCTGCCATGCCATTATCTCCTTTTTAAACCGCTTCCTGTTCTTTACCGGATAATTTATAAATATGGGCCAATATTGTAGCCATAGCTTCATAAAATTTTTCCGGAATTTCATCACCGATTTCAACCTCACTGTATAGGGCTCTTGCAAGAGGTTTGTTTTCTACAATCGGAACCTTGCTTTCACCGGCAATTTCCTTAATCTTAAAAGCTATATTATCAGCCCCTTTTGCAGTAACGGTAGGCGCTATCATCCTTGCCCTTTCCCACTGAAGCGCAATGGCAAAGTGAGTCGGGTTTGTTATTACCACATCTGCCTTCGGAACATTTCTAAGCATATTCTGGGAAAGCATGTCTCTCATTCTTTCACGTAGCCTGCTTTTAACAAGCGGGTCACCTTCGTACATTCTGCGCTCTTCCTTTATCTCCTGTTTAGACATTTTTAACGATTCCATATGCAGCCTCTTCTGGAACATATAATCCGGAATAGCAAGCACAAGTAAAGCGAGTGCGGATTCTACTATAATCCGGAAGGCAATGCCTGCAATAAGGTTAAAAGACATAAAAAACGGCGCTTCAACCGATTTTGTTATTTTCGGAATTTCAGCACGTATGTTTAAATATGCTACAAATCCTATAATAAGTACCTTAAAAATAGACTTCCCAAGGTTAAAAGCAGCTTCACTGGAAAACATAGCCCGTTTAAAAAATTTGCCGAATTTTGGTATAATCTTTTTTATATCAGGTGTAATCGGTTTAACAGTGAACATAAAACCGACCTGAAAAATATTTCCGAGAAGCGCTGCAACAAATGCAACAATAAAAATAGGTGCAGATATTTTTACAAAGAAAGAAATAAATGCCTTTGAAACGATTGCGGACTTCGTAACATCTATCTCCGAAGAATTTACAAGAAAAAATTTAAGCATATTTAACATTGTTTTTAATATGCCCGAGGATAATATCGCTAAAACCACTATGCTGGAAAGCAGAATAAGAGCAGAAGTAAATTCCGACGATTTTACTACCTTTCCCTCTTCTCTTGCCTTACGCAGTTTATGCTCGGTAGGCTCTTCTGTTCTGCCCTCATCCTCCGCAGCAAACCACTGCAGATGGATTTCAAAGGGAGTTGAAATGGGAAGTTTGTAAAAATCATCGATATACATCAGCTTCCTCCGCCTATCTGCATATACATACGAGCGAGACTGTTAAAACTAAAATCTATAATTCGCCCGAATGCTGCAACAAGAAACGGTATGGTTAAAAATATAATGAGAAAAGCAACACCTATTGCTATAGGGAACCCCATCATTAAAAGATTCATCTGAGGAGCCGCCTTTGCCAGAAGCCCCATTGATATTGAAATTAGCAACAGAGTTCCTAAAACAGGGAAGGCTATTGTAAGAGAATTAGAAAATAGTCTACCCAAACTTCCTATGAACAACCGTGCAAGATAGTCTTTACCATCGACAAGATCAATCGCCTTTATCGTCTGGAAGGAACGCATAACGCCGACCAGCATGAATTTCTGAAAACCGCCGACCGAAATGAAAACAAGCATTGCAATAAGATTTAAAAACTGCCCCATCAGAGGAATCTGGATCTGTGCAAGCGGGTCAAAAACCTGAGATGCACCGAAACCCATCTGGATAGAAAAAAACTGTCCCGCCACCTGGAAGGCGGCATAGATTACTGAAAGGAAAAACCCTATTATAATCCCTATAAGTATTTCACCGAGAAGGAGCATAAGGTACTGAACTGCATTATCTGGAATATTGTAGCCCATCTGAACAACCCATGGATATACAACAACAGCTGTAAAAAACGAAAGCCCGATTTTTGCAAGCTGTGGAATTAAAGACGATGACAGTAAAGGTGCAACTTCAACCATTGCTATAATCCTGAAGAGAATAATGAGGAAAAGCTGAAAATTTTTTACTGTCAGATCAAACATCTATCCATTAACCTGTCATATTTGGAATTTGCTCCAATAGACGCTTTGTAAACTGCACCATGGAAGTAACAATCCATGGTCCGAACACGAAAATCGCGCCGAGAATCGCCGCTATTTTCGGGACAAAAGTAAGCGTCTGTTCCTGAATGGAAGTAGTAGCCTGAAGAATAGAAACAATAAGGCCGACAAGCATGCCGATTAGAAGTATTGGGGCAGCAATCATAAGAGTCTGAAGCACGCCCCCGCGCATTAAATTAACAGCAAAACCTATACTCATAATCCCCTCCTCTATATATAATTATCGGAAACTTTTAACAATTTCCAAGGTTATTAAGCTCCACCCGTCGACAAGAACAAAAAGTATAAGCTTAAAGGGCAGAGATATCATTACAGGCGGCAGCATTATCATCCCCATGGACATTAATGTCGAAGCAACCACCATATCTATTATGATAAATGGAATAAAGAGCAGTATCCCGATTTTAAAGGCCACCGTCATTTCATGCAGAACAAATGCAGGTATTAATACATACGTAGGAACATCGGCAAGCGTTTTAGGCTTATTTAAGCCCCGCATTTTCATAAACAGTCTTATATTGCTCGGATCATCATTCATCTGTTTGTACATAAATAACCGTATCGGAGCTTCTGCTTTTTTATACATCTCCTGAAAACCTATTTTGCCATCGGAAAAAGGCTTAATAGAGTCGTTGTATATTTTATCAAAAGTCGGCCACATAATAAAAATCGTGAGGAACAAGGCAATTCCCATTAATATCTGGTTAGGAGGAACCTGCTGAAGCGATAAAGCCCTTTTTACAAATTCAAAGATTAAAGCAATTCTAATAAAAGAAGTCATGAGGATGAGTAAAGAAGGAGCAAGAGTAAGTACAGACAGTAGAAGCAGAAGCTGCAGGGAAAGAACAACCTCGCCGTTATTCTTTGCAGGCCTTACATTAAAATCCACATAGGGGAGTCCAATCTGGGAGTTAGTTCCCGGTACAGTGTTTCCGGAAACAGCAGTCTTAGGAGTATTCCCTGTTGCTTGAGCGTATAAAGCCAGAGGCGATAGCATACCGCACACCACTACTATAACAAAAAGAGTTTTTCGAATATTCATGTCCCCTCCCAATCTTGTCAGTCTGACAAATGGACTATTTCAATTTATGCAGCCTTTCCCGCTGCTTTTTGAGGAAATCCATCGATTCCTCCACCGGGTCTCCCTTGTTTTTCCTGCTGAAAATATCGGACAGTGTATTCTGGAAACTCTTTTTAGCTCCTCGGCCTTTCTCTGAAATTTCAAGCTTTAAAGAATCCAGAGTCTCCTGTTCTGTTATTCTGGAAATTAAATTAATGCTGTTGTCTGCCGCACCAATTAAAAATATGCTTTCACCAATTTTAATAAGGTGTACCGCTTTACCACCGGCGAGATCCTTGGAGGCGATAATATCTATAATCTCGTTATCTGCAAACTTTTTGCGTGTACCCTTTTTTAATATAAAAAAGAGCAGATAAATAACTCCGACAACAGCACCTAAAACAAGTATCATTCTTATGAAATCCCATGTTGAGACAAGAGGAACCCTCTTTGTACCGGCGGTACTGCCGCCAGCATTAGTACCGTTATCGGAAATAAGAAGCTTCGTTTCCGGATTTACTTCCTGGTTTGACGTCTGTGCAGCCGTGCCCTCTGATTTTGTAAGTGAATTTTGGGCGTACAGAGGCAGAGATATTAAACCTGTAAATATAATTCCTGCGGATAAAAGAAATAATTTTAAATTTTTCAGTTGTCCCCTCCCAAAATATAGTTTTTTAACTGTTACAAATTATGAAAGATCACTCATTCTCTCCATTGGTGAAACTATTTCAGTGACCCTAACACCAAAATTTTCGTCTATTACAACTACTTCACCCTTTGCTATAAGCTTGTGGTTAACAAGAATATCTACCGGTTCGCCGGCAAGCTTATCAAGCTCTATAATTGTACCTTCACCTATTCCGAGTATGTCTTTTATGAGCTTTTTTGTTCTCCCAAGCTCGACGGTCATCTCCATATATACGTCCATGAGAAGTCCGATATTACCCTGTTCCGTACTCCCCGCCGACGGCTGTAAATTTGCAAACTGTACCGGCTGCACATTGGGAGGATTAGCGGAAGGCCCGATATTCGCTCCGCCAACCGATTGGCCGAAGGTCTGTTGCATTCCTCCGCCCTGCTCGCCAAATATATTGCCGGGGAAAGGCGCATTGGATACTCCACTGTCGGGCTGTGAGGTAGCTGTCCCGGGCATGTCTGCTGCCATGGCTTCCGCACCTTGAGCCTCTGCAGAAGCGCCACCTGCAAGAGATGCGATATCTTTAACCGCAGAAAGTGCAAACACCTCGTACAGTTTGCTGGGAGTCTCTCCTTCAATGGAAAAAGGATATTCCACGCTCACTATAACATCGCCCTGAGGAAGTCTGGCCTGCGACTTTTCATGCTTTTTTAAATCCGGCGGGCTTGTTTTTAACATACGCCCTATCTGATTTCCAATAGCAGTTGCAGAGGAACCGGTCATTTGAGAAACAGCCTCAGAAACAGCAGACAGAGCAGCCTCATCAAGCTCATTGCCTGTCTGACCCATCATAAGGCTGGAAATTGTATTGGCAGATTCTATAGTTAAAAAGTAAGAATGGTCTCCAACCACACCTTCCGTTAAATCTATCTTTACATCGACAATCTCCTCCGGAAGCGTTTCTATAAACTGTTCCCTGGAAACCAGTTTTATTTCCGGAGCACCGATTGTTACAGTCTTTCCCGTTAAAATGGATAAATTTGACCCCTGAGACTCTACAATATCCTTTAACAGATTCTGGAATACAGTTTTTTCCTGATTGCTTAAAGGAGACGGAGCATTTTCTGCCGTTTCCATTTCTATATTATCAGTACCCTGCAACAATGCATCTATTTCATCCTGTGATAATGAACCATCACTCATTCTCTTCCTCCCCTTCTGCCGCTAGTTCTTCAAATTCTTCTTCATCTATTCCTTCTACTTTTTTAACAACCTGAACGGCTAATTTATTTCCTACAACTCCGGGCCTGCATAAAAATTTCCTTCTGTCGCCTATACGCAGAGACAGAGGATCGCCCACACGCACACTATCCAGCCTAATAATATCCCCCTGCCTAAGAGAGAGAACATCGCGCACCGTTAAGTTTATTTTACCGATTTCCGCTATAAGTGTAACCTCTATTGTGGCAAGCCGCTCTCTTAAAATATTTAAATTTTCCGTTGTTGTGCCTCTGCGCACAGATGAATACCAGTACTGTGCAGACAATTTCGATATTATCGGTTCTATTGTTAAGTACGGGATACAGAAGTTCATCATTCCTTCCACCTCCCCAACCTTTGTCTCCAGTGTTACAAGCACCACCATTTCTGTAGGAGGTACTATCTGTGCAAACTGGGGGTTTGTCTCAATCTGCCCCAGTCTCGGTCTAAGGTCTATAACAGTACTCCACGCTTCCCTTAAGTTCCCAAGCACCCGTACTATTATTCCCTCCATTACGGACTGTTCTATGTCTGTTAGATCCCTTGTAAATTTTGCTCCTTCTCCCTGACCTCCGAAAAGCCTGTCTATAATAGAAAAAGTAACGGAAGGATCAATTTCAAGGATAGCGGAACCCTTTAGAGGATCCATATTTATAACTGCAAGAGTTGTAGGATTCGGTATTGAACGGATAAACTCTTCGTAAGTAAGCTGATCCACGGAAGCCACATGAACATGGACAAGGCTTCTTAGCTGAGCCGACAACGAAGTTGTCGTTAAACGTGCAAATGTCTCGTGCATTATAGATACAGTTCTTATCTGATCCTTTGAAAATTTATCGGGCCGCTTAAAATCGTATATTTTGATTTTACGCTGATCCGTAGCCTGATGTATTTCTTCTGTATCTACTTCGCCGGATGAAATAGCAGTTAAAAGCTGATCTATCTCATCCTGCGAAAGCACCTCTGTCATCTAAATCCCTCTCTAACGTGTTACAACGAATTCTCTAAAAATAACAGATTCAATTTTTCCGGATTTCATAACCTGATTTATCTGCTGTTTTAAATCTTCCTCTAACTGAACATAATGTTCAGGGGTTAATTCATCCGCCTTTTTCCTGCTTACAAAGAGAAAAATAATATTCTGTATCTGCCTGGAACGGGCTATTAACTCTGTATTAATCTCTTTATTGCCCTTGGCATAGCCAATACTGACCTTCAAAGAAAAAATTGAAGGCACTTTATCCGAGGTTACACCCCTTATCGATTCAATATTATCGTAGTACTCCTGAGGAGGTGCCTTAGCTCTGTACTCCGGAGATACAGTTGCAACATTCTGGGCTTTTCTTCCCTTATTAATAATACCGAAAGTTACAACAGTTGTTGTAACAACAAGAATTATAATTCCTACCCCAATTGCAACCCATTTAAGTATTGCTATTAAAGCTCCGGAGAGAAAACCGCCCTTCTTTTGCCCCGGCTCGGCCTCATCTGCGCCGGCTCCTACATCTTCAAGATTCAAACTCTCTTCGTCGGACATCCCTTATCTCCCCTTTACTTTCTTTCTCTTACATACAAATCTATCAGAAAACAAATAAATATTCAAATACATAAACATTATAGGTGCCCCTTTGTGAGGACTACAATATCAACGCGCCTGTTGTAAGCTCTGCCCTCCGGTGTATCGTTACTTGCAAGAGGGACTGTATCTGCAAAACCTGCAACCTGGAACTGATTCTCATTAACCCCAAAATCCACCAGATAATGCAGAACATTCGTTGCACGGGCAGTCGACAGCTCCCAGTTTGTATGCCATTTACCCTTAGGATTTGTGGGAAGTGAATCGGTGTGCCCCTCTATTCTGAACTTGTGGTCCTTTAAATCCTGAGAAGACAGGAGTGCCGCTACTCTCTGAAGAACACTCCGTGCCTCCTCTATATTTATCTCTGCACTTGCCGGTTTAAAGAAAGAATCTGCAGCGAGAGAAATGACAAGGCCTCTCTCATCCTCTTTTATACGTATCTTCTTTGTTTTAAGTTCCGGCTGGAATTGAGAAATAGCTGTTTTACGCGCTTTATCAAGGGCACTCCCCCTCTCCATAGAGGGAAGAGACATTATTGTATTTCCAAGTTCGGCGAGTTTTCCAACCTCCAGAGTATTTCCACCCATTAAAGAACCTAAGCCCTGAAAGGCAGCAAGAATCATTCTAAGCTCGCTACCGTCTATTGTGGCTGTTGTAAACATCATTATAAAAAATGTGAGCAGAAGTGTAGTCATGTCTCCATAGGTTAACATCCAATCCGGCGAACCTTCCTCACATTTTTTACATTTTTTTTCCCTAGGCATACCCTATACTTCCTTCACCGTTTCTTTATTCAGACACAGCCTCCTGTTTAACAGCTTCTCTTCTCGAAGGAGGCAAAAACGAAATAAGTTTCTCTTCCAGAATCCTGGGATTGTCTCCTGACTGTATGGAGAGTATTCCCTCTATCATAATTTCCTTTACAAGGGTCTCGGCTTTATCCCTGTCTTCTAATTTATGCTGATACGGTATAAGCACCAGGTTAGCAAAAATGGCGCCGTACATGGTTGTAATAAGAGCAAGTGCCATGCCGCTTCCAATAGAGGATTTGTCCTCTATATTTGCAAGCATTGCAATTAAACCGGCAAGCGTTCCGATCATTCCGAAGGCCGGCGCAAGTTTACCCCATTGGTTAAATATATCCTGCCCTGTCACATGACGTTCCTGAATCTGATTAAGCTCGTTGTATAGAATATTTTTAATTATATCAGGGTCTGTCCCGTCCACCACCAGCTGGATACCTTTTCTTAAGAATTCGTCTTCAACCTCTTCCAGGTCATCCTCCAATGCTAAAAGCCCCTCTCTGCGTGCTTTCTCAGAAAATGCTACAAGCCTCGAAATTATCCGTTCTTCCTCGTAATTCGGTACATGAAGTCCGATATTTACATATTTCATTATACCCAGTACACGGGAAAGCGGATTTGCAACCATTAATGCGGCAAATGAACCGCCTAAAACCATCAGAAAGGAGGGAAGGTTCAGGTAAGAACTTAGACTTCCGCCGCTTGTAATAATAGACATTAAAATTAAAACAAAGCCTGCAGATATTCCCGCTATGGTCCCAAGATCCATTTAATCACTCCTCATTTTTGAACGCACCTATTAGTCTCCTGTAGTCAACGATTCTTTTAAATATTGTATCATAATCTTCCAACACAATTAAACGTTTTCCGGACAGCATAACAAGAGTAGTATCGGGGTTACACTCTATATACTCTATCTGATGTGGGTTAACATAAAATGTTGTACCGTCAAGCTTTGTAACTTCTACCATTGTCTATTTAAATATACCACCTTATCGTTTTAAAGTTAACAGTTCCTGGAGCATCTGATCCGATGTTGTTATAGTTCTGGAATTTGCCTGGAAGCCCCGCTGAGTCACTATCATATCTGTAAACTGTTCTGCAAGATCCACATTACTCATCTCCAGAGCTCCTGCAATTATCTTTCCCTTACCAGCTGTACCGGAAGCTCCTATGTTTGCGTCGCCTGAGTTGTTGGAGACGACATAGGTGTTTTCTCCCTCTTTCTCAAGACCTCCCGGGTTTGTAAAAGTGGCCAATGCAATCTGTCCCAATATTCTTCTCGTCCCGTTAGTATAAACTCCGGTGATAACACCCGACTGATCAATTTTAAAGCTTTCGAGGTAGCCCATATTATAGCCGTTCTGCCCCGTTATTTTTGTAGAACTTTTATCGGCAAACTGGGTTATGCTGTCTCTGTAGGAACCCACTGTTCCAAGATTAAGATTAAATGTCTGCCTAACTGCAGCGGCTCCAGCAGGAACCGTTGCATCCGGAACATCAAAAGAAACAGGCACCTGCAAAGCACCGGTATTCAGTATATCCCCCTGTGCATCGCTTACAGCAGATAAAGCGCCTAAGTTATCAAAATCTATAAAAAAGGTATTGGTTGTATTATTTGCAGGCCCCACTTCTACCGCGGTATTTGTCGGAGTGGCAGCCTGAGGATCAACAGTAACAGTTGCCTGCCACCTGTTGGCAATTCCCGCCACTTTTGTAAAACTGACCTGAAGCTTATGCACCTTTCCGAAGGAGTCATAAATATCGTGAGTTGTTATCCATGTACCTTTCTGAACATCCTCCGCACCTGCCCCTGCAGGGATTAAAGGAGTTCTCTTGTCCAGGTTGGAGGCAAAGCTCACTTCCGTTGTAGCAGAGGCAGGATCTTTATCCCCTACCGGAATAATAAGATCTTCTGTATCTCCTGCCGTATTAACCGAAGTTACACCTTCTACCGTCCTCGCCATCCAACCCTGCACACGAAGGCCGTTTGCAGGATTAATAAGAGTGCCGTCCTTATCGAGGCCGAAATTCCCTGCCCGTGTATAAAAGGTTTTATCCCCTGCTTTTTCTATAAAAAAACCGTTTCCTTCGATAGCAAGATCCGTCATAACACCTGTTGTCTGGAGAGACCCCTGCGTATGAATCGTATCTATGGAAGCTACCATCATTCCGAGGCCAACCTGTTTGGGATTAACCCCGCCTACTTCATCGGTAGGCTTTGCAGCGCCGGACATGGTCTGAGACAGCATATCGTGGAAGGTTACTCTTCCCTTTTTATAACCAACCGTATTAACGTTAGAGATGTTGTTCCCCAGTACATCCATCCTTATTTGATGGTTTTGCAGGCCGGAAACGCCTGCATACAATGAACGCATCATTTCTTTACCCTCTCAATATCTGTGATATCGTAGTATTTCCCACCAACAAGCACCTGTGGGAACTCCCCTCCGGTAATTTCTTCAACCATTCCATTTAAAGTGTTATTTCCGGACTTCACCGAGACTGTTTTCCCCAACAGAGAATAGGCCTGAGAAGTGGATACCAGATTAAAAACCTTGGATATTTCATCATTCATATTTGTTATTTGTTCAAGCGTTGAAAATTGAGCCATCTGAGCAATAAAATCACGGTCTTTCATTGGCTCGGTGGGATCCTGATGTGTAAGCTGCGTCATAAGCAGCTTTAGAAAATCATCCTTACCAAGGTTTGTTTTTATTTCCTTGCCTTTACTCAAAGTCTTATTGAGCATATTCACCTTCTGCTTTAGTTGAGAAAGCTCTGCAGGTGAAAGCACCGTCTTTAGATCCATAATTCCTCCATTTTATTACAACTCCTATACTACAAGATTAACCACTAAATCTTCCATCCCGTACAGAGGCAATACAGCCGCACTGCTGTTGAATTCCTCGGCTGCCTCGCTTGCGTCCGTAAAGGTTCCGTAACTGTTTAAATCCTGATAATTTCTTTTTCCGGCAGATCCGTTAGATACAGAGACATCAAAACTCGATCCCATAAAACCGTCGTGCATAAGCGCAGTTTTTAAATCTGCAAGATGACTGTCTATTAACTGCTTCATACTATTATTTTCGACAATTATTCTCCCTGCTATACGGTTGTCTCTAATATTTAAATGTATCTTCACATTTCCCAATGATTCCGGCTTTAAAATCAGTCGAATTTCGCCATTTCCGTTTTCTCTAAGTATAATCCCGCTCTTTTTAACTGCATCGGGTCTTAACAGTTCTCTAATTCTGTTTAATACGGTCTCAAAATCAGAGCTCTTTGCAACATTTTCATTTGCACCTGAACCTGCGTCTTTAGAGTCCGTTCCCTGCATAGAGGTAATACTCCAGTTAGTAGAAGTTCCCGTTTTAGATTTATTCATTTTGAAGCTGTCTGACTGGGTCGCTTGTGCCGGATTTCTTGTTTTTGCCGGCTTTATATGAACAGTGCTATTTCTACCGCGGGCAGTTGTAGCTTTACCATGCCTAAGGTCCGTAACTTTGAGTTTCTTAATCGGATCTGTATTATTTACTTCGCCGATCTCGTTTTTGCTATTGTTCTTACTATTACTATTATTGCCAGAACTCATGTTATCGGCGAGCTTTTTAAGTAAGTCAGTTTCTTCCTTTATAAAGGCCATAAGAGAGGGAAAGTCCCCCCTTTTAATTTTATCTAAGAGATTTTTTATAATAATTTTCTTATCTTTATCATTGAGCAGGTTACTGTTTTTAAGCAGAACCAGGAGTTTTTTTACAGCAGAATCGACAGTGATTCCATTTGGTTTTCCCTTGGATTTTCCGGAGATTTCAGATAAGAGAGAGTATATTTTTTTAATTAGCTCAAGAGACGGTTCCTTAATCCCGCTTTCCTTTCCTACAGCAAGTTTTAGATTATTTTTAAGTACCTTCAAAAAATTTTTCCCCTCGGATTTATCTGCAGTTTTCCCTTTAAAAACATTTAAGGAATGAGCAGATGTATTCTTAGCCTTACTCTTTTTTCCTGACTTAGGGTTCTCTATAGAATGTTTTGAAATATGTTCCGCTAACAAAAAAGCCAAACATTACTCCTCTTAGGCTATTCAGCCTAGGTATTGGGCTTACGCGCCATTTTCCTTTCAAGCTCAGCCGCACGCTCCGGAGGCATTAGCGAAAGCCAGTAGGAAACCAATGACATTTCACCCGCTTTTGCCGCCTCTTCTTCTGTGATCCTGAAAGTATCTATAATATCCTGATCATCCATCTTTAAAAGTATTGCCACAGCTTTATCCGGAGGCATACCAACCAGATATTTTGAATTCTGCACCAGGTTCACTCTTCTATTTTCGAAAGCTTTTACTCTTTCGTTAAACGATTTTTCCTTTTCTGCAATAGCTTTCTGCTCTTCCGCCACTTTTTCCATTTTCTGGTTCAATTCATCCTCTTTCTTTTTTAAGTCATTCTCCAACTTTTTAAGCTGTTCGGTTTTTAAGGAAAGGGCATCTTCCTTTTTCTTAATTCGTTCTCTCTCCAGGAGCAACGGATCATCTACAGCCTTTACCGGTGTCTGTTTATTTAACCCCACTAACCCGAATACAGGGGAAAGCGTCTCCTTGACATTGATTATTCCCAAATAATCGAACCAGATTAGTCCCCCTAATACCAGGACTATCACCAGTAAAAACAGTATAAAAACCCTTGCTCCAGCTCCTATTCCGCCATAGAAAGCCAAAACACCCTCCTAAATATTAATTTTTGCTTTAGAATTGCTAATATCATCTATCTCTTTTACCTCATTCATCCTCTGCTCTTTATAGTATTCGGCTTTAAGTCTTTCTTTTAACTTGGACAACACCTTTCTATCTCTTGAAACTTTGATATACTTTTCCCGTATCTCATCCTGTTCTAATCTCCTCCTGGCAAGCTCCTCCACCAGCTCTGCAACTCGCCGGTTTAGACGTGCCGTATAAGACTCCCTGAAATTCAGTATTTCCATATCGACTTTTCCAACTCCTGCTGTGAGCTTAAAAAGAACTCTCGTCTTTTCTGACTCGGCATGGGCTATCTCCCTTTCAAGATTAATACAGATACCGGTTATCTCTGCAAGCTTTAACTCCCACTCTTTCTCTCTGTACCGCCTTAAAGCCAATAGTTTTTCAAGCCGAAACCGAAAGCGCCTCACTTCCTATCTCCTCCTCCGGTATTTCTATTCCGGCAATCTCACCTATCCGTTTAAGGGCATCACCCATTGTGGATTTTTCCTTAATTCCCTGAATAAGAAATTTATTTATTGCAGGCAATACTTCAATTGCCATATCTATTTCTTCATTACTTCCCTTTGCGTATGCTCCTACATTTATTAGATCCTCCGCCTCCGCATAAACTGCAAGCATCCTCTTTATAAAACCTGCCGCTTTTTTAGTTTTATCTCCGGTTACCGCTACGGCAAGCCTGGAAATAGATTTAAGCACATCTACTGCAGGATAATGATTACGCTCTGCAAGTTTTCTCTCAAGAACTATATGCCCATCTAATATCCCCCTGACATTATCCGCTATCGGCTCATCCATATCATCCCCTTCAACGAGGATTGTGTAAAAACCGGTAATTGTTCCCTTTTCCGCCGCACCGCTCCGCTCCAGCAGTTTCGGAAGCTGTGCAAACACGGAAGGGGTGTATCCCCTTGTTGCAGGAGGTTCACCGACGGCAAGTCCGACTTCCCTTTGAGCCCTCGCAAATCTTGTAACAGAATCAAAGAGGAGCATTACATCAAGGCCTCTGTCTCTAAAGTATTCTGCAACGGCTGTCGCAATATATGCTCCTCTGATACGCGAAATAGGAGGTTTATTGGAAGAAGCAACAATAATAACAGAACGTTTAAGGCCTTCTTCCCCAAGTTCATTCTCTATAAATTCCCGTACCTCTCTTCCGCGTTCTCCGATTAGTGCAATAACATTTACCTGTGCGGAAGTATTCCTTGCTATCATGCCGAGGAGGGTCGATTTCCCCACTCCGCTTCCGGAAAAGATTCCGACCCTCTGTCCTTTTCCTACTGTAATTAGACCATCTATTGCTCTTATACCTGTTGTCATTTTTTCTGTGATACGCTGGCGCCTGAGCACATGAGGCGGGCTTCCGAAAATAGAATAGAGATCTGCAGAACCTATATCACCTTTTCCGTCTATCGGTTTCCCCATGGAATCCAGAACTCTTCCCAGAAGTTTTTCGGAGACAGGAACACTAAGCTGCTCTCCCATGGCAATAACCAGGCATCCTACTTCTATACCCTCCATTTCATCGTAGGTCATAAGCTGTACCGTACTGCCTTTAAGCCCCACAACTTCCGCCCAGACTACTCCCCGGCCCTTAGGAACCAAAATCTGGCATAGCTCACCGACAACGGCATGAGGCCCTTTACTCTCTATGAGCAAACCGATAACCCTTGCAACAGTCCCCGTATATTTAATCGGATCTATTCTATCCAACTGTGATGAGTATTTATCAAATATTCCCATTTTCCCCTCCCTAAAGAAATAGGAAACTAACCCTCTCCTTTTGCCTTAATAGGCATAAGTTCAAGAATTTTTTCTTCGATTTCATGAAGCTGAGATGAAATTCGTGCATCTATCTGCCCGAAATCTGTCTCAATAATACACCCGCCTCTGTCAACGGAAGAATCTTCCAGAACAGTTATGGATTTAACGTTTTCCACCATACTCATAAAGTCCTTTATATGTTCGGATGTCAGCTCAAGGTCTGCAATATTCACTCTTATTACAACGTCGCCCCTGCTCTTTAGTTTCCTTAATGCCTGTACAACATTATTTATTACAACATTCTTCTGATTCTCAGAAATAACTTTTATAACTTTCTTGGATATAAGAAGAACAAGATTTATTAGCTGAGTCTCCGATTCCTCTATTATTTCATTTCTCTTTTCTATCGCCTTTGAGATAATTGTGTGCAGCCTGTCTATGAGCCGCTGAACTTCCTCTCTTCCATCCTGATAACCCCGGTCATGTCCTTCCTTATAGCCGCGCTCATACGATTCCTTTTCTATCTCGTTTACCTTGCTGCGTATTTCATCCTCTATCTCTTTTGCCTTTGCGTGAGCATCATCGAGGATTTTTTTAGCCTCATCCTCCGCTTCCTGTCTTATCTTCTGAGCCTGGTTGTTTTTCTTTTTAACTTCCTCAAAAGCAACACGTTCTGCATCCTTAACTATTTTGTCTGCCTCTGCCTTAGCGGCGTCGATCATTTTCTGTTTTTCCTGGTCCCAGTTTTTGCGGAATTCCTCCGCCTCTCTCTGCAGTTCATCGATGCTGGGCCCCGTGTATTCCTCTGCTACTTCGATAGTTTCCGGCTCTTCGGGCTTTATCTGAGGAGGCTCTATAAAGACTTTACGTGTCCTGTACATTATCTCTTTAGGTTTAAAAACATTCTTTGCCACTTATTATAACCCCCTTAAAGCC
>Ga0164318_10003155_pt1 | contig 15537 bp, 15 predicted proteins | sample GuaBasSedimGuay9_FD_113734 | JGI IMG/M metagenome (GOLD analysis project Ga0164318, IMG submission 113734) | Subseafloor sediment microbial communities from Guaymas Basin, Gulf of California, Mexico - Guay9, Core 4571-4, 0-3 cm | ecosystem: Environmental > Aquatic > Marine > Hydrothermal vents...
GTATTGAGGCTTCCTAAGCAGGTAATTCGCGAGGCAAATAGGATTTTTAAAGTTGTATTAAGTAAAAGGCTAACAACAGGTCGGTCAATTGACCAATTAGTAGCTGCTTGTATTTATATTGCGATTAGACTTTTAGATTTACCTCGAACTTTAGAAGAAATAACATATGCCTCGCAAATTGATGAGAAAAAAATCGCGAAAAATTATCGGCTTATTCTAAATGAATTAGATATAAATTTACCGCCACAAAAAATTCCACCTTTTATTTCCAGGTTTGGTGATGAATTAAAAATTCCATCTCAATATCAGATAGAAGCTATTAACCTTTTTGAAAATGCAAAAAAACATGGACTAATTGTGAGCGGAGATCCAAAATCCTATGCAGCTGCTGCTATTTATATAGTTATGAAAAAATATAAAGAATATAAAATTAATCAGAGTAAAATTGCAAAAATTTCGTTTATTTCAGATGTAACTCTTCGGAAGAAAATAAATGAAATTAAGAATACCGCTTGTTCTTAATAAAATATTAATACTTTTTATTCATTACCATTATTAATTTTTTTAAATGCCCTATTCAAAATTCCCTTTAATTTATTCTTTATTTTGTGTATAAACATTAGAAAAATTTGGTATAAATCTTATAAAAGTTAGAAATATTACTTTTCAAAAAGCTTTTTAGATAATTATGGAAATCATAGAATCAGAAAGGCTTGATATCGACTTAATTAAAGAATTATTGAACAATGAACAAATAAAATCATTTAATTTCTCTTTAGATGAATTTTTAACGCTACCAATTAGTGCTATTAAAGATTTAAACAAAAATGAAATAGAAATCTTGAAGGAAGATTTTAAAATTTTTTCAATTAATGGCTTATATAAATTACACTTCAAGAGAATTATTGAAAATAAGCAAATTTTTAGTGATATTAATTTTACAAATAAAATTTTAAATTTAAAAAGAAGGATTACGGAAATTATAGATATAAAATCGAAAATAAAGACTAAAATAACATTTATAGGACTAGATAATGCAGGTAAATCTACAATAATTAATATTTTTAAGAAGTCAATTAAACATGATGAAATTTCAAAGATTAAGCCCACAATTGGTATGAAACGAGAGCATCTATTATTAAGAAATTTTAATATTAGTATTTTAGACCTTGGAGGGCAGAAAAAATATCGAGGTTTATATTTAAAAAACCCACATAGATATTTTGATCATTTATCACTTGTATTTTATGTCATTGATATCCAAGATGAGCGAAGATTTGAAGAAACTTTAAAATATTTAAGAGAAATTGCAAATATAATTGCAAATTTCAATAAGAAAGAAGATTGTGAATTCATTGTTTTAATCCATAAATATGACCCTGAAATAGTTAATGATATAATATTTGAAGAAAAGTTTGAATATTTAGCCGAAAAAATTGAGACAATATTGACAAACAAGTTTGAATTTAAAATTTATAAGTCAAGCATTTATAATTTAGCAAATCTTCAAAATAGTGATTTTTTGACTTACTTTAATTCATTATTTACTATTGAAGATTCGTTGAGTAACCAATTACAAATTGTTTTTAAACAAATTGATGAATTGCGTCAAGATATTTCTCAGTTATATAAATTAGTCCCAAATACTGGAATACAATTCAAACCAAGAAAAATTTTTAAGGAACCAAAATTAAATCCACGAGTTCAATTAAAATCTCAATTAATAAATGAATTGAAAGGCATTTTTAGATTAAAAGCTGGGAAGGAGAATGATTGATAGACCTTAAATTTAAAATCATTTATAATTATTTTAGACTTTTGATCATTTGGATAATAAAATGATTAACTTCTTTCAATAAATCTTCAGATAAATTTGTTATTCTTTCCCCCACTTTATCATGCAATGCGGGAATATCATTCCCAGAACAAAACATAGCCTCACTGATTTCTTGTCCAAATACTCTTGGAGGTAGAATTGCTGCTGGAATAACTGAATTTTTTTTAATATTTTTAAGATTAGTAATGATATTGATTATTTTTTCACCATCAGCAACTCTACATAAATATAAATTCTCATTTTTACTTAATTTTGAAACTGAAATGACCTTTACTGCGATAATATCAATTGCTTTATCAATTGAAACTTCATTTCCAAATTCTAACCGTGCTCTAAAACCTTTTAAAATATTAAAAATAAATTTTAGCTCTAAAATATTTAGGTTTTGTTCATTAATATCATTATTTTTTATGATAGCATCCCAAAATTGGTTTGCCATTAAATCTATTTCTTTTACTGAAGTGTTATTAATGAGATCTAATGGTGGAATATAACTATATTTGATATTTTTAATGGTTGAATTTAATTTATTAATAGCTACAAGAGTTTTTTCTTTGCTAGAAGGAAGTTTATACCTTTTATTAATAGTCATTTCAGTCAATTTATTTACTACATATTCAACCATCAAAATACGTGGGTCTTTTGAAACATCTAAACTCATTTTAAATACCTCAATATATATTTATAATTAGTGTTTAATTAGTAAATAAAAACTTAGGTGGTACATTTGAATAGAGTTTCAATAATTAGAGTTAACGAATACTCCGGCATTTATCAAGCAATCGAATCGTCAATAAATTTAGTAGGAAGTTTTGACCTAAAAGGAAAAAGAGTACTCTTAAAACCTAATTGTTTAATGCCATCTAAAAATGCGATCACGAGTCCTGAAATAGTGGGAAATATTGCTAAATGGGTCAAAAATAAAGGAGGTACCCCAATAATAGGAGATTCACCAATGTCGGGTGGAAAGACTGCATTAGAAATCTACAAAAAGGTAAAATATAAAGGAAAATCAGGATTTGATATTATAACAGAAATTGAAAATGAAGTTGAGTGGACTTCCTTTTTAGAAAACCCAATTTTAATTTCTAAAGAAATAATGAAATTCCAGCGACTAGAAAAAACGGCAATATCAAGTAATTTTGTAAATGCAGATTTTATAATTAATATACCAAAATGGAAAACGCATTTTTTAACTAAATTTACGGGTGGAGTAAAAAATTATTGGGGAGTTCAAATTGGTAAGGTAAAATCAAGGTCACATTCTTATGGGAATTCTCCAGATAAATTTAGCGTAGTCCTGACAGATTTATATAGTTATATTAAGAAAATTAATAAGGACAACCTAATTATAATGGATGCAATTAATATTATGCATGGCACTGGAGGGCCCTCTTTTGGTGTTATGAAAGAACTTGGACTAATAATAACAGCAACAAATAGCGTATCTCTTGATTCTGTTGCAGTATCAATTGGTGGTATAAATCCTTTTAATGTCCCTACATTAAAATATTGTCACCAGAGAGGATTAGGAATAGCAGACCTCAACCAAATTGAAATTCTGGGAAATTCTATTAATGATGTAAAATGTAAATTGAATTTTCCAACGATTACTATTGGAGATACTTTAGGGTTATTACAACCACTATATAGTCGAGCTACCAGAAAAATTCCAAGAGTTAAAAGGTATAAATGTATAAAATGCGGGACTTGTATTGATTTATGCCCAACTGGAAGTATTTCATTAAATAAAATTACTCAGTATCCTGAATTTAGGCGTTCAACTTGTATCAGCTGTTTATGTTGCGTAGAAGGTTGCCCAAACCATGCAATTAAGGCACATAGTGCAGGAATATATGGAATTATAGGTCTAGTTTGATTAAATTAAAATTTTTGAAAATGAAAATATTGAGAAAAATAATTGGTAGATATTAAAAGATAACAGAATTTTATTATAAATCCTCGAATTTAGATTAAATGAATAAAATGATCAGATATATATAGATGTAATATGAAAAATTTATGATTTTCCTTTAATTTTTACCGAAATACTTTATTAAATATTAGATGTAATCGGTGCTAATTTTCATTATTAAAAAATGATACTTGGAAAAATAAAGAAAATTTCAATTAGACAAATAACAGCTCCACATATAATAATTAAAATGTAGATTTTCCAATTTAATGTATATTTTTCTGATTTAAATAGCCACAATCTTTCACTAATATATCCACCGAAAAACCCTGAAATAACACTTAAGCTACCTGCAGAAAAAACAAAAGACACAATACCAGATTCATTAAATAAATACATTAGAAATGGAGAAATCACAAAAGTCGTTGTTAATGCAATTAAAATACTCCAGAGTTTTGAACCACAACATAGCCCAGATAGGCTTATTAAAGAAGTTCCAATACTAAAAGCTAGAAAATCACGCCATTCCACAATTCCTTTTTGATAAAATATTAAGGTAGTAATATAAAAAGCTATTAAACATATTATAAAACCAACTGTAATAAAAAGCCAGTTTCTTGGATGAATTGAAGCTTTGATCTTCTTATCTAAATATTCATCAAATTCAGGAATTTGTTTCATTAACCCTTTAGTATAATTTTGAGTATTAAAAAACTCGATAAATTTATTTAAAATTCTTTTTAAAAATCTCTGTAATGAAAATGGGTGATCCACTAAATCAGAAACACAAAAACATAATATAGAACTTATTTCTGGGTTCTTAAAAGATTTCTCAATATTTAAATTGAGAAATGTGAGCCTACGATTTTCTAAATCGATTTTTTGTATTTTGCTAAAAAATACTTCATCTGAAAAAGATTCAAATGCAGTTATTAATGATGAAATAATTTGTTTATCTACATTGGCTCTTTTTTTCGAATAATAATAGAGCGTGGTGCCTGATGAAGTTATTATGTAAATTTCATGAATCATTAATCTTATTAAAAAAATTCAAATAATTAAATGTTGGTAAAAATTTGTTGATGCTCTTTTTTTCATATTTAAAAATTTATTAAATTTTTCAAAAAATAAGGTAAACATGCAGTTAATATGAGAATAAATAAGTTTTATTTTTTCTTATTTGTTATTCTTTTGCATTAGAAGATCCTTTTTCCATTATCAATGAGAATTATGATTTGAATAGCATAAAGATAGTAAATTATAAAAAATCTATTTTCTTTTTATTGATTTATTTTATTAAATTTACACCTATAAAATTATGTTAATAATGACTTTTTAAAAGCATAAATTGTATTTTCAAGAAGTGATGCTACAGTCATTGGCCCTACACCACCAGGAACAGGTGTAATAGCATAGACTTTATTTTTTACATCCTCAAAATCCACGTCCCCAATTATTTTGTTTTCAATCCTATTAATACCAACGTCAATTATAATAGCATTTTCTTTAATCATTTCTTTTTTTATAAATCGAGCATTTCCAATTCCAATTATTAAAATATCAGCATTTTTAGTATAATAAGTTATATTTTGAGTAAATTCATGACAAATTGAAACAGTTGCATTTTTATTTAATAATAATAAAGCGAGAGGTTTACCAACTATATTACTATGATTTATAATTACCACATTTTTTCCCTTTAATTCAATATTGTATTCCTTGAATATTGTTAAGATTCCTTTACAGGTACAAGGAATAAATGTTTCATTTCCTATTAAAAGATTGCCTGAATTTTTAGGGTTAAATCCGTCCACATCTTTAGCTGGATCAATTTGGTCAAAAAATTTATTGGAATCTAAATGCTGTGGTAATGGTAGCTGGAGTAGAATTCCATGAATAGAATCGTCCATATTTAACAACTCTATTTTTTGAGCTAATTCATTTTCAGAAATATTTTCGGATAATTTAATGATTTTAGAATTAATACCAACTTCATTACATGCATTATGTTTAATCCGTACATAAATTTGAGATGCAGGGTTTTCACCGACTAAAATAGTAGCTAAAGTGGGAATTTTATCTGTTTTTTTCTTAAGTTCATTAATTTCATCTTTTAGCTTTTTACGGATCTTTTCTGCAATTAATTTCCCATTTAAAAGTATCGTAATATCACCTACTTATATCAAATAAAATTGGAAATTTTATTTAAGAATTAATATTAAAGAAAAATAAAGATAGTTATAAATAAAAATATTGTTAAAGATCTGGATAAATAGGAAAATCTTTACATAATTTTAAGACTTCTTTTTTTACCTCTTCAATCACACTCTTGTCATTAATATTATTAAGAACTCTTGTAATTAGATTTGCAATAATATTCATCTCATTTTCTTTCATTCCGCGGCTGGTAATACAAGGTGTACCAATTCTAATACCACTAGTAATAAAAGGACTTCTTTTCTCAAACGGAATAGTATTTTTATTTAAAGTTATATTGGCTTTTTCTAAAGCTTCTTCAGCATCTTTCCCTGTATAATCTTTATCTGACAGATTGACGAGCATTAAATGGTTATCTGTGCCACCTGAAACTAATTTAAATCCATTATCTAAAAGAGCATTTGCCATAGCCTTGGCATTTTTCACTATTTGTTTTTGGTATTCTTTCCATTCTTTGGTCATTGCATATTTAAAACAAACAGCCTTTGCTGCAATTTCATGCATAAGTGGCCCACCTTGAACACCCGGAAATACTGAACTATCAATTTTTTTAGCAAATTCTTTAAAACAAAAAATATATCCACCTCGGGGTCCTCTTAAAGTCTTTTGGGTAGTGCCTGTGACAAATTGTGAATATTTTATAGGGTTTGGGTGGATTTTAGCAGCAACTAAACCAGCAATATGAGCAATATCACTAAGAAGATAAGCTCCTACCTCATCAGCTACCTCTTTAAATTTCTTAAAATCGATTGTTCGCGGATATGCACTAGCACCAGCAATTATAATCTTGGGTTTATATTTAATTGCAAGTTCCATAATATTTTCATAATTAATCATTTCAGTTTCTTCATCTACGCCATAAGAAACAGTATTATATAATTTTCCAGTGAAATTTACTGGTGATCCGTGACTTAAATGCCCGCCATGGTCTAATTTCATTCCCATTAAAGTATCTCCAGGTTTTATGACGGCAAAATAGACGGCCATATTAGCTTGTGTCCCAGAATGCGGCTGCACATTTACATGCTCTGCTCCAAATAGCTGTTTTGCCCTTTCACGTGCTAAATCTTCAACTATATCGTAATATTTACAACCCCCATAATATCTATGGCCGGGATAACCTTCTGCATATTTATTAGTCATTACACAACCTTGGGCTTCTAATATCGCCATTGGGGCATAATTTTCGCTTGCAATTAATTCTAAGACTTCTTCTTGTCTCTTTAATTCATTTTTTAATGCTTTTGCAACTTCAGGATCAATTTCATTAATGTATTTTAACAATTACAAATACCTCTATTTTAAACAATAATCACTTTTTTTCAAAAAATCTTTATATTTACGATTTAAGATTTTTATAAAAATTTTATTTAAAAAAGATTATTTGGGTTATTCTTTAATTTATGATAATAAATAAGTTAGGATTTGGTAAATTAATATATTAATTATTGTTAAAAATTTCTTTTATTAAAATGATTGACTTCATTAAACAATGTTTTAGAATAATTTTTAACTATAATATTTTAAGCTTCAAGTGTTTAAATTGTTTATAGTTAAATTCCGTTAATATATTAAATTTCTAGCCAATTCCATGATTATAATATATAAATATGATAGAATATTGATCAAGGATTATTCCGAATCTCCGTAAGTAAATATACAGATATATTAATTATAAATTTTGTCCATTTCACATAAATAAAGAAAAAATAAAAGTAGAATTTGATTTATTCATTGAAAATTATTCGTTTAACTATATTAATAGTATTAATTGCATTTCCAGTTGATTGTGCTTCTTCAAGTTCATCTTTTTTAGAATATATTATGAGTGCTTTTTTCATACAATTGCCAAATAGTTCACGAGATAATGTCATTGCTTGGACAGGGTCAGTTCTATATTCAAATTGGTCTTCTCCAAACCATCCTTCATATCCAGTATCAATAGCAGCATAACAAAAATCAATAAACCTCCAAATGTCACCAGTACCAGTTATCCGGTCCTCATCATTTGAATGTAGTTTTGCATTATTTATATGAAAATTATGAATTGGAACTCCAAATTGTTTCATTGTATATAGATTGTCTGCTGGCTCACCTGCATACATCTGTACATGACCATAATCAATAGCAACACCCATATTATTTCCTCCACACGCTTCATTAACTTGTTTACAGACTAATCCTGCTTTTTCAGTCGTTCCAATGACAATATTTCCTTCACGAGGCTCATGAAGTTTGGCTTCAACTGCAAATTTTAGGCCCTTTTTCTTGGCTTCCTTATTTACCTCAATACAACCATCAATATAATATTTTAAAATAACTCCGTAATTGATTTGAAAATTATAATCCCAGCCATCAGAACCCGGCCAATAAGCGACAGACTTACACCCTACTTCTTTCGCAATATCAATTGCTTGAATTAATACTTGTAAAGCTTCTTCTCTTATTCTCTTATCAGGATTTGCTACTCCACCTAATTTCCATTTAGGAGCCCCCCATAAATTTGTGTTCATATTAGTAGCGACCATATTATATTTTTTTAAGGTTTCTTTAACGGTATTAATAACATCATAGTCAATAGCGCCTTTTCCATTCAAAAAAATATTATTATGAAATTCAATTCCTACAATTTTTGCATCTGCTACCCGTTTTATTTGGCTAATTATATCAGAACTCAATTTATCTGGGTCATTATAGCCAACGGTCATAAATCGATCCATAAAATCTCCAGCACACCAATGTCCAGCTGCAAACTTAATATCAAATATTTTAAATAATTCAGTTACCTGATCATTATTTAGATACCCTTTGAATTTATCCAATTTTTTTAAATTATCTTTTGAAATGTTCATTTTATCACCAACATAATTAATTAATAATAAGTAATTTAATTGATATTCTTACCGATTTTAATTTTATAAATTCTTTTTTATCGAAGATTGACGGCCTGCAGTTATTTTAGGTTTTTCGTGTTAATAAAATAAGGATAAATTTGAATTTTTTACTTACATTTTTATAAAATCATTCAATTATTTTATTAAGAGTATTAATACTTTAAAATTCTAAAGTAGATGAACAATTATTAATAAATTAATACTTTATTTTCGTTTAAGCTCCTCTGAATATTATTGAAAAGTATTTATTTAGATTATAATTTATAAAAGAATATAAAAAAAATTAGCAAGATCATTATAATACTTTATAAATTTATATTATTTTAAAGAATTTATCATTAAAAAACAAAATTTGTATTAAAAGGTGAAATTATTTGGAAAAAGCAAAATCATTTTATGAGAAAGGGCTATCATTTTTAGAAGCAGATAAACCAAATCCTAAAAAAGCAGTTAATTTCTTTATAAAGGCATGGAAACGTTTTGAGTCGTTGACTGCATGGGACGATGCCTATAAAACTCTTGATAAAATTGCTGAATGTTATCATAAGATATTAAAAAAGCCTCGTCAAGCTCTAATTTATATTGAACGAAAACACGATTTAAAAAATAAAAATAAGGATTTTGAAGGAGTTGTAATGGCAGATATAGAAATGGCACGAATGTTTGCAGAATACAAAAATGGCAGAGATGAAGCACTCGAATTTTATAAGCGGGCATGGAAAGAAAGTAAAAAACATAAAGTAAAAGAAAGTATTAATGATTTGATTAAAAAGGAAACAGCTGATGTCTTAAAATTAATAGAAAAATCAGAAGAATTTATCCAAAAATATATAAAAGAACATTATAAATAATTTGAAAATTTTTATTTAAAATCTTTTAGTATTTTTCTTTTTATTTTTTTAATTATACTCAAAAAAAATCAAGAAAATATTAATCTTAAATTAAAGATTCATTGTCTTTAATAAAAAAGAAACATAAAAATTATTAATAGTACCATGAAAAATAGAACAATAAGGACTATAATTTTACCAAGGAGATCTTGGAATTTTTCCTTTTTGCATTTGACATGCCCAATATCTTGGAGGTTTATTAATACCAAATTTTTTGTTTAAATAATTAGTGGCTTTTATTATATATGGGTCATTTCTGTATAAGACCTCTACCATACTAAATGCAGACCTTCGAAATGGACTTTTTTCACAATTGTCGCAGTTATAATTGCACCTATCTAACATATATAGTATAATTTTTCTCTTGAGTTAAAAAGTTTATCTAATTATATTTAACAAAGACAAAATTAATTGTGAATTATTCTATTTATTTAAATCAATCAATAAATTAATATTTTAGAAAAAATCAATAATTTATCTGTTAAGGAGAATTTTATTAATGATAAATTTTAAGAAATTAGGTTTATCTGCTTTAAAATTTAGTTTTAAAATAAAGATGTTATGTTAAAGATATTTAATTTATTTGAAATTCATAAATAATTATTTACATTCTTAATATCGAGTGATAATTTTAATTTAAAAAATCAGGATTTGGTAATAATGGTCAGAGGAATTTAAAATGATTTCGGATAATAAATTAATGACAGTTAAGGAGGCAGTAAAGAAATATGTAAACGATGGAGATTTGGTATTTTTCGGGGGATTTGGGAATTGTAGTGTTTATTCAGTGGTGCATGAAATAATCAGACAGGGGAAGAAAAATTTGAAAATTACAAGGTGTGCAGGAGGTTTAATATTTGACCAATTAATAGGGACTGGTAGTACAAATTATATTATAACATCACATGTCTGGGATGGAATTGGTCCCCAACCATTATGGAATTTTAAGAGAGCATTTGAAAAAAATATACCTCAAAAGGTTATCTATCACGAATATTCTTTATTTGGGCTAAATATGTCATATTTAGCAGGTTATTTAAATATCCCATTCATGCCAATAAGATCGTTAGTTGGAACAGATATTTATGATAAGCCAGAATCAATAAAAAACAAGTTCGGTGTAGTTAAGTCACCATTTTCAGATGATAGTATTTGTGTAGTCCCACCAATTAAAGCAGACGTTGGATTTATACATTGTCAGAGAGTTGATAGGGATGGAAATGCCCAGATTTGGGGCCTTATAGGTGATATAAAGTTAGGAATAAATGCATGTAAAAAAATCATAGTAATTAGTGAGGAAATAGTAGATACAGAAATAATCAAGGAGATCCCTAATTTAACCATCGTGCCGGGATTCCGCGTTTCTGGAGTTGTTGAAGAGCCATGGGGCGGACATCCAGGTAATGTCCAGGGCTTCTATAATACGGACATTAAATATATTTTTGAATATGCAAAAGAAACTAAAACTATTGAAATGTGGGAGAAATGGCTTGAGAAATGGGTTTTAGGTGTGGAAGATCGGCAGGAATATTTAAAAATTCTGGGAAAAAATCGAATAAAAGAATTGAAAGCTACTCCGAAATTTAGTCATGGAATTAATTTTGGAACTTAAAAATATAGAGGATTAAAAATGAAGAGATGTAAAGAATTTACTGGGTTTGAAATGATGCTAATAGTATCAGCCAGACAAATAAAAAATAATGATGTAATTTTCGGTGGTATTCAATGGCCATTTCTTGTATTACAAATAGCAAACAGATTACATGCACCAAATATTAATATAATTTTGGAAACAGGAACAGTTCATAAGTCAATGCCTGAGAAATTACCATTCTCAATAATAGACCCAATTATTGTCCAAGATTCAATTTATATTGGAGATTCAATTGATTCATTGGGGTTTTTACAAAGAGGTGAAGTTGATATTGCATTTTTATCGGCGTCCATAGTTGATAAATATGGAAATTGTAATACTACTTCAATAGGTAATTATGAAAGACCAAAATATCGTCTTCCTGGAGGTGGTGGTGCAACGGAAGTTGCTGCCCTATCAAAAAAGTTATATTGGCTTTTGGATGAACATAATCCAAGAAGATTAGTCCCAAAAGTTTCCTTTATCACAGATCTAGGATTTCTAAATGGAGGAAATACAAAATATGAACTGGGTTATCCCATCAATGCCAAACCTGAAGCTATTATTACTCCACTTTGTATTCTAAAGTTTGATAAAGAAGATAAAGAAGCTTTCCTTGATTCTATATATTATAATGTTAAAATCGAAGATGTCTTGAAAAATACAGGATGGAAATTAAAGGTCCCCGATGACGTAAAATTGGTCGACCCTCCGACTGTCGAAGAGATAAAAGTATGTCGAGAAGTAATTAGAGAATCGATTTCACAATTGTATATCTTAAAACCCGAATGGATAAAATATTTAGACAAACTTTAAGCAATAAAATAAAAAATATTGAAATTTAAAATCTAGTTCTTGCAGAAGTTATCTTTAATTTTGCTTTAGTATTCCCTTTTTTATCTTCAATAACTAAATATTTTGCTTGTGCCATCCCTAATTTAATTGCAATATGTTCATCAATTATTTTTTCATTTTTTATTAAATCATGCTCAAATAACTTGATATGTAAATTAACTTCTTTTGGGTCTCCTTGCTTCAACCGAATAAATTCAGTCCAAAGCGTGAAGTCTTGACGGGCTTCAAATACCTGGTTTTCCATAAGTTCAATTTGGCCATGATCTGGAGACCGTCTTCCCCGTAATTCACCTTTTCTATGAACTCTAAAGAAAAATTCACCACCTCTCCCAATATCATAATCTCTTCTTGTTTTTAATGACATTAAAGATACATTTAAAAAATATCTGTCCTTTTTCTCTAATTCAAAAGTTTCTCCCTTAGCATGAGTTTTTCGTCCAATAACGACTTGTCTTCTGGGCATTCTTATCACTATTTTAAAATTCATTAACCAACTTCATTTTATATCTGAATACAACAAAAAATTATATTATCAATAATTAATAAATTTCACCCTCTTGTTCATTTTTTAATATTTTTATTTAATTGAACAACAATGGAGTTTTTTTATTTCCAGTTGCTTTCATTAAATGGATTTTTTTACATATATAATTTCCGACTTTAATTTCTCGCCAGTTTTTAATAGACTTTATAATAGATTTTTAGAATTTCTTACGACTATCAGATATATTTTCATCTCCACTATTATATATTCATCCAAGTTATGAAACTTACGGTTAGTTGATTTAGATTTTGATTATGAAACTGATTTTATATATGATATTGTTAAATAAAAAAGGTATCATAATAAAAAAACTCATTACCAACAGCCATTTTATATTTTATGAGCGCATCCGTATCTAAGAGCCATATTTTTATTTCAATTAGTATTTCTTTTTAGAATTATTGATAAATGAAATAATTTGTTTTAAAAAGAAATATTATCTCAAATTTTAATAAAATAAAAATCATTATCAATAATTAAAAATGCAAGATTTTTAAATAGCCTTTAATAAACAGATTTCAATATGATCTCATTGGATAAATAATTTAAATAAGAAATTACAATTAATATAAATAAGAAATGGTTATAAAAATTCAACAATTTAAAAAATTATTCTTGTGATTTATTTTTAGATTTCGAGGTGATAATTATTTCATATAATATAGATTTAGAACTTATGGAAAAAGAATTTCCAGTACGAAAGATTGCCTCGTATGATAAAGAGTGGTGGGATGAATTTAAGAGTGAAATTCAATTTAGAGGATATAAAGTAAGAAGTTTGGATGATAAAATTGTTAACATAAATAGAAAGTTTAAGAAAATTCGTTTAAATTATTTAGTTAATAACAATGATATCTGGGTCTATTTAAAATTTAAATCGCACCCGTATTATACACTCCTGGGGGCTGGAATGGTAATTGGGACTATAATATTTCTGTGTGTTGTTTTTTTTGGTGTATTTACGATTTTTGGTGATTCTTTACATACAAGTGGGTTAGATATATTAATAAATTCATTCCAGCCATTTATTCCATTTATAATTATATTTATAGCCATGTCCATTGTATCTTTTATTTTTCAAAATTTTTTCAATAAAGTCAATCCATTACCAAATTATAGCAAAGAGCAAAAAGATTTACATGAAATTAAGAAAACAATTAAGCAAAGCGCAGATAAGATTAAAAGAAAGTATTTATATAGTGAATACAAAATAGAAAAAATAAAGGCAGGGGTCTGCCCCAATTGTGGAGAAAAAATAAGCGTGGATTGGAAAATCTGTCCCATTTGTAGAGAAAATTTGAGGGTGGAGGACCAGAGATGGTAAGAAATTTTTATACAACAGAGAATGCTGATTTAAAGAATAAAAGGTCTATGTGTATTCAGACTATTGAAAAAAATATTAAAATCGAAGGCTTGTTACCCAGATTGGATTTATTTGAACAGGTTTTCTTAAATGAAATGGAAATGCGAAATTTCATTTTTATAAACAAATTAGAAAATGGATGGACTTTTAAAAAACAAAAGTTTTTGGACATCAAAATAAATTATAAAATTGATGATGAGGATATTTGGTTTAATCCAAAAGTTGGACTATCCACATCCTTTATAGTATTGGTATTTATAACAATAGGAGCTCTTGCATGTATTATTTTTTTAAATACTATTCTGTATTTTTTTAATAGTTATAATTTTGGAGAAGATAATTACTTAGATAGTTTTATGATTTTTTTAATACCAATTTTTTCGGTCTTCGTGATTGTATTATTATTAATATCATTTGGTTCAACCTCACATATCTATGGTCTTCCGAATTATCCACTTGTTCGATATTCAATACAAAATGCGATTCATTATTCGGCAGATAATGTTCTGACAAAAGGTACAAAAGTATTTAGTGGAAAGAAAATATGTCCTTCGTGTAATAGAGAAGTTCGTCCAAATTGGAAGATTTGTGCTTATTGTGGATTTAGGCTTTAAAAGGGATGTAAAAATATGTATAATTATTCTAATTGTCCAGTTGTTTTAGAAAAAGAAATACTATTAGAAGATGTTGGAGATAAATTGGACTTATGGAAACAGTATTATATCAAAAAAATGGACTTATATAATTACCAATTTAGAAAAGAAAAATTGAACTTTTTATTTTTCAATAAAGAATGGAAAAAAATCATTAAAATATATTATACTAAAAAAGGAAATGATTTATGGGTTTATTATAAAATAGTATTTAGTCCACTCTTAAAATTATTGTTAGGAATATTATTTGTAATACTATTATTAGGAGATTTTTTAGGTAGTTTATATTTTTATCCAATATTTACGCAAATGTTTGACTTTGATAATATTTCATCCGGAATAATTATAACTGCATTTTCAATTTTATTTCTGTTAATAACGATTTTATTGGTACTTTCTATTTTCCAAATTCCTAAAAATGCCTATGGAACAAAAAATAGAAATATTATTATAGATATTAGGAAAGCGGCAAAAGATGCTTTAAAAAAAGTCAAACAGAAAGAGATCGCAAAAATGGTGAGAAAATCCCGCAAAGAATTGTTTTTCTGTCCTCATTGTGGTAAAAGAATAAAATTAAACTGGAATTTTTGCCCCTATTGTAATGAAATTTTGACTTAAAATAAAAAATAAAAAAAAACGAGAGAGAATTCATATTAATGGAAAAAATCAACTTTTTTTCAATTAAAAATTTTGAAACAATTAATTTGATATATTGTGCGGGGTTCGTGAAGAAAAA
>Ga0164318_10003156_pt1 | contig 15537 bp, 19 predicted proteins | sample GuaBasSedimGuay9_FD_113734 | JGI IMG/M metagenome (GOLD analysis project Ga0164318, IMG submission 113734) | Subseafloor sediment microbial communities from Guaymas Basin, Gulf of California, Mexico - Guay9, Core 4571-4, 0-3 cm | ecosystem: Environmental > Aquatic > Marine > Hydrothermal vents...
CCCTGCTGAAAGGAACAAACCAGTGATTAACAACGTTTCCATATGTCAAACACCTCCTTGTTTCTAACCATTATTATATACTCCTTTTAAATCTAAAAACAGATAACATGCTTGCGATTGTTTCTGCTAAATCTGATAGTTTAGCAAAATCTGTTGCAAAGCTAGAAAGAAGCATTTTTTCACTTAAAGAATAGTTCAATTCATCATTAAAAATTTTGACTTTCAGTTCATGTAACAACATATCTGCTTCTGACTCAAATAGATTTACTTTCGTAATATAATCCTCAATCGTCTTAAACTCTGTGAAGTAAATTCTTACTGCCTTAATAAGTGTTTCAGCAGCTCTTTTTGATTTTTTTGCTAGATATCCAAAATCATCAACTAAAGATGAATCAATTCTAGGTCTTATAACTTGTAAATCTAAAAGAATTTCCTTTGATATATCATTAATATCATCCATAGAATCCATAAGTTCTAGAATATCTGCACTTAAATCTGGAATTAAATTGTATCTAAAAAGAACATATTTAATATTTACTAAATGTTCGTCCGCTTCTTTTTCTTGTTCTGTAATCATTTTTGTGCGTTCAATAAAGTGTTCAGTCTCATCTCGAAGATATGCTTTGACTCCCTCTAAAAATGTATTTGCGCCTTTTTGTAAGGAATTAAGATACAACTCTATCTCTAACTCTAATTGTTTATTACGATCTTTGAATAATTTCATACTATTTCTCCTCTTTCTATAGTCACTGGCTAAAATGTCGTATTATGCCAATTTTTTTCTTTTAAAGTAGTATTATATAACTTTGGTAAGCTTATATAATACCAAATATTGTAAGCATTTTCAATGCTATTTCTATAAACTCTTCAAATACCTTAACATTTTGTGAATTTATTAGATTTATCGAATACTGTTTGTGTTATTTTGTTTTTACAATTTACTTTTACTTGCTTCCATCGAAAAATATTAACAAAAAGTTCAAATAAAACAGCTTTATTAAACCGTTATTCTTATTTTTAGCGGGAGTTGATGGTCCCCGAACGATAACCTCGGCACGAAACTAATCAGTAATCTTTTTCAGTAATTCATTTATTCGTATTGTTGCGATATTGTATATTAACACAAGATTAACACCCTCATATTCGTGTGGAATTAGATTGCGTAATCCTGCTATATTTATCCAATCAATATCTGTATGTGTTTTTTTATAGTTATCTGAGAGTTTTTTTACTGATTCACCAATTTGCTCTAGATTCAATATTACTGCATCTATTTTTTCTTCATTTAAAATGAAAGTTTCGTAATTATCTACATTGCTCATAAATCTATTGATTTTTTGTATGTACTTTATAACTCGTTCTAAATATTTAAGCTCTCTCATAGATTGCAACTCCTGTTTTCATGATTTCATTATATATCTTTGAATCAACAAGAACGGTTCTATTACTTAGAAGATTTATTTTTTTATAAGGTGCATTCTGAGTTTTTCTATTACTCCATAAAACTCTAATCCAAAAATATCTGACTCCATATACAAATCAATATCACTTAATGGTGACGCATCACCATCTACACTTAATTCAATGCTTTTTTGCATCTCAGCAGATAACATTTTATCAATAATTAAATCTACTGTCCATTCACTTGGTTTTCTTATACCTTGTTCCCAGTTTCGTAGTGTCTTAACTGGAATTCCTGTAAGTGATGATACTTGTTCCTGTGTTAATCTTAGATTCTTTCTTACGCTCTTTAAGATTATACTCATGCAATCACCTCAAATCTATTATATACCTCAATGGGGCTCTTGTTAACATTAAATGCCCCATTAGCGTAGTGGAAAAATCGCACTGCTATGAAAAAGCGAGATGTTGATTTGGATTAGTGATATCACATATATTAAAGTCAACTCAACCCATTACTACTTACATGTAATTATTGATATCTATTCTAGATTTATAATTGATTACACTCTATCAGAGAATATGGAAGCTATTAATATTGTTAGATTGTTTAAAAGAGCATTTAATAAAAGAAATAAACTAAGTAATCTAATATTCCATAGTGATCAGGGAGAGCAATACAAAGCTTCTATCTTTAAGAAATGCTTAATTGAGCATAATGTAACACAGTCATACTCCAAAACTAATTGCCCTTATGATAATGCAATTTGTGAAAGAACATTTGCCAATTTAACGCTTACGTCCTTTTACTGTTTCAGCCATTCTATACACCTTGTATAATGCAAGAGAAAAGCACATCAATTGATATGCTTTTTCGATAAATTAATTATTTCCATTGTATGATGTTAATCCAATATAAACTAATAATAACGAATGTACTAACTAAATATAAGATAAATACAACATCAATAACTCTTGTAGTAAATCTAAGTAACTTTTTTCTAAACATTAAAAAAACGATAAGCACTGGTAAAAAAACAAATAGTACAGTATTAAAACTATTTAGAAATTGTCTAAATGAGATTGAGGCTTCATCTAGTAAACTTAGTCCAAAATCCTCAAGAATATATAATATAATTCCGAATATAAAATATGTTGGTGGTATAAACCACTTTTTCATTTCCCTCACTCCTCGTATAATATTTGTATAAGATCTCAATGATTTTATAAATTTTTTGATTCTCTTCTTTTTACTTATATTTTTTAAAGAAGTCCTAGTGCTATAATTAAGTTAGATATAGCTGAAGGAAAGTACTTTCACTCCTTGCGGTCATACCGCTTATTAAGCTTGTAAACCTGTTTATCATATGTAATTCTTTACCCGGTTGTTGTTTGAATGGCCACGATTTTCTCACCCTAAAGCATAAAAATAGCGACATGCAACTTATCTTGTTATTTATATTATATCATTTATAATGAAAATTATGAATGATATCTACAAATCGATAGTGTAAAATGGTGTTGGAAAAGTATTTAAAAAGGATAAGCTCTCAAGATATAATAAAAGTACGACTAAAGATTGCAAAAATAAGAGAATATTCTCTTAAGTTAATGACACTATTTGACGTTTACAAAGGCTTAATCTCTAGCATACATTGAGATTAAGCCTGTTTTTATTTATTTTCAAACTTGGCAACACTAACATCAGTTATGGTAATTAATCTTTTACTAACATATTGACTAATTTCTGATAGTGCTTTAATTATTTTATTCTCATCATCTATAACTTCTATTATAATAGGTAAATCAAAACTTAAATCTAATATTCTAGTTGTATGAAGAACTTTATCAGTACCAAATCCTTCTATCCCACGAATTACTGTAACTCCTTTTAATCCTAATTCTCTTAATTTTAAAGTCAAAAAGTGATACAAATTATGACCATTATATTTTGTATCTTCGTTGACATAAATTCTTAGTATTTTATATTTTTCTAATTTCATTTGATTTTTCCTTTCTTTTTAAATTAACCACATAAAATAATATCCTAATGTAAAACCTATTAGTCCCAACAAGATTGTTCCAATGATATAAATTACAATATTCAATTTTTCATTTTCCTGAATTAATACAAATCCTTCATACATAAATGTTGAAAATGTTGTAAAAGCTCCTAAAAATCCTTCTGTAATTAACAAATATATATTTCCATCAATTCCCGAATTACTTACAATTCCCAATAAAAAAGCTCCTGTAATATTTATTATAATCGTTCCAATTGGAAGTGTGATTTTTGATTTGTTTGAAATATATTTACCCACGCTATATCTTGTGATACTTCCTAAAGCACCACCAAGCCCTATTAAAATTAACACCATTTATCATCACCTATTTTAGTTATATTGTTTACCTTTTCTATTAATAATTTCTCTAGCTAAAACAAATCCTATATATGCAAATAATAATCCTCCAATAATAGATATTATTACATTTAAAAATGAAGCTAAATATTCTCCATTAATCAACAAAAGAATTGAGTCTTTGCAAAGTGTTGAAAATGTTGTAAGAGCTCCAAAAAAGCCAGTTACTATTCCCATTCTTAAATTAGGATTAATTCCTCTATATTCAAAAGTTACAGTAAGAAAAAACGCTAATAATAAAGTTCCAACAAAGTTGATTATAAGAATGTTTAGAGGAAAACTTGTTATAACTAAAGGAGCTTCTTTAATAATAAATCTTAACATAGCTCCTAAAAAGCCTCCAATTCCTATTAATATAAATTTTTGCATTACTTTATCTCCATCTTCTATCTTTTATTTTTTTTAAACTACTTTATATCAAAATAAAAGACTCCTCTAATAAATTAATATACCAGTAGGAGTCATTAGCTTTCGCGTTTAATGACGAACTCCATCGTCTGTTGTATTATAAATGATTTTTTACAAAAATACAATTTTTTATTTAATTACAATATAACCATATTATTTCAGATTCAATTATAAATTATGAAATTAATTGAATAAATTTAGAATAATTCAGTGTAACAAACATGCTTTTATAACCGGATGAAACTCATTCCATTTTTTATTATATTCAATTATTAGTTTTTGCATGAGTTCTTGTAAAACCATATGATTTGGTGAGGTATGACCCCCTGCCCAATGAGAATATACTTAATAATTAATTCTTTCTATGCTCAATTTCAATCTTTAATCTTTTAAACATCCAATCAGAACAACATAGATTCCATCTTGTCTTTGGGACGTTGTTTTGTCTTGCCCGTGTTGCATGCACTTTCTTGTTGTCAATAAATCATTGTTTCCTAACCTGATAGTGATTTCCTCTCTGAGCCAGTCCTAAAGGCTATGGGTTATAATAGATAGTCTACGATCATTAACAAGATTATTATAACATTATGGTTTATAGGTTTCCTTATAATAACATAAATCTATTATACGAGGAGCGTATTAAAGAGAACCTAGTAATCTTTACGAAATCAACAAGCATTTATAATTGTCCTGGTGATGATGATCCTGTTACTCCTTCTCCTAAACTTATTAGGATTATATTCTCTTTGTGTAAGAACGAGCTTACTTTTATAAAATAATAATATCAAACTTTATTAAAGTAGTCACTAATTGTGTGTTTTTAAGTATGTCTATTTTCAAAAAAAATTATATAAATTAAATATTTGACATTACTTAGAAAGTCGCATCGTTTATTTTTACAATATTAATCTTTAAAATTCATTATATATTTAATTGGTTTATAAAACAATTATGCTATGTTAAAAAGACTAATTGTGTAGAAATTATATGCAATCACCAATAATCCAGTGAAATCAGACTGTTTTTATGACTGTTGATGGTTGGAAAAATGGGAAAAACCTTTATTAGAGTCAAAAAAGGCCTGATACAATTGTATCAAACCTATGCTTTTTATATGGGTTGGTTTACCTATTTTGATACAGTTTCCCCCCTAGCAAGTTTATTTTACCCCCCTAAGGATAAAATTTACCCCCTCAAATTATGGCTTATTTTAGCCTTTTTATTTGCAGTGATTTTCGACAGGTGATTTATTTGTGTCAAAATAGGTTACTTCACTATCTGCTTATTGTGGGGTGTTGAACCCTATTTTTATCGTTTTAAATCAGAAAAAGCTATTGATGAATACGTTGTATTTTTAATACAGTGCGTCCACATGGATCACTTGGCTATTTAACACCAGACGAAATTGATAAGGAAGGCTTAAATAAGGCAAAAGAAAACCGTCAAAACTGACGGTTCTCTTTCTATCTAAACAGCAAATGTCCAACTTTTAGTGTCCAATTTACTGTCTGTTAACCAATGTGAGGTTAAAATAACCTGTAAATTAATCAATAATTTCATAATTAGGGAACTCTTGATTAACATGAGCAGTTAACTCTTCCTCATTTAAGATATCTTTATAATTTATAGTCAATCTAGATGTTGACAACTCAAAATAGAGAGTTACTTCAGCTGAATCTTTTATGAAATACACATGTGTAATTTGATTGTCCATATTTGCAATCTCTTTAATTACATTAGCATTATTAGAAATACTATCACTAAATAAATCACTAGACTCCAAATCTAAATATATATTTACAGAACATAAATCTTCAGTACACAACAATTCTACTTTAGAATCACTAAAAATCACTTTTAGTTCTATGTTATAACTCATATCTTGTTCATCTAACACGTCTTCTATGTCTACAAATAAATCTTTACTACTTTCTATCATTGTTTGGGAAAGTATTCCATCAACTGTATAAGTGAAAGCAAATTTACCTGAATCTTTGTTCACTTTGGAGAACGTATACGATAATAGAGATTCATCAGATAGTTCTAAATCTCTTAGCTTAATTGACAGTTCCGAATTATCATCTTCAATGCTATTGATAACCACCTCTGTACATTCTTCTGCTTCAATACAGTCATCTAATTTTGTCTCATCAGACTCATCACAAGCCGTAAGGTAAAAAGTGAAAAAACAACAACATATCAATATTAATAATTTTTTTCTCATTTTATCACCTCTAACTTGGATAGACTGAATAAGCAATTGCTACATCACTGTTAGTTGATTTAATTAGAGAAGTTCCACCCCAACCATTTGCAACAACAAAATACTTATCTGTTCTAGACTTATACAGGTTACCATAATAGTTTATTTTATAGAAATCCATAGACATATATCCATAACCTACAACAGTATGAGCAGAGTTTGAGTATTCTCTATAAAATCTAGATATAGTATCATACCATATTTTTTGTCCATAATAAGTGTAGAAATATGTATCATCGTACTCAATACTATAACTATCATAATATAACTCATAATCCATTGAAGGATCTACACCTAGCTGAATAACAACAGGATAATCCAAATCAATTTCATCTTGATAATCTTCCCAGTCAATCTGTGAGCCTGATGTATTAAATCCCCATCCAGGCCCTAGAACTAAATTATTATGCTCTAGTGTAAGATTTTTTGCAGAAAAATAGTCTTCCAATGCATCAAAAAAGAATGGTGGATATGTTCCAGCTCCATCCCCAAAGAAAGGTATGGTGTAATTATTCGTGTACATATCATCATATAAGTCGTCATGTAAAGCCTCTAGTGTAGATAACTGAGAACTAGTAATATTACTCCAGTTTCGATAATTCGTCACATAATAATAAGAATATGGTGGGGTTCCAACTAAAGTTAAGTACGTCGGTGTGAAATTAGAAATTAAATTAGTCTCGTATCTATCCCAATACATTATTATCTCTGTACCTGCAGTTGGGCTACAATTATTAGTTACACCATCACCTAAATCAGTTGACAACGTGGGAAACCCTCCATCTGTTTCTGTTCTTGATGAACTCATTGAATAATAACTGTATTCATATGTATATAAAGTTGAGCTTGAAGTTCCCATAGCCCCAATATACATTCTCGAGTTAAGGTAATCCATAAAATCACTATACTCAGTTTCTTCTCCAGTTAACACATTCTCCAACTTTTTGTTTTTATATTCAAAATACAGACCATAAGACAAGTATACATTTTTGGAATCATTTCTAAAGTATGGAGACACTGTATCAGTACTAGCTTCCACAATTTCCATTACCCATTCATTATCTATTTTAGTTTTTCTTGAAATTACGTATCCTACTTGATTAAGATATTCATACTCGTAAATCTTCCCAACATCTTGTAAAAAAACATCATAAATCTTCTCACTTCGAATCACAAGTTTATCTCCTACACATTCGTTTTCATCAATACATACTATTTCTTCAATAAAATTTTTGGTGTACTGTGATAAACTATTGCTTGCGTCCACTGTTTCTGCGGTTCCTAGTGTAACACTTAAGATGAATAACAAAACTAATCCAATCTTTTTTTTCATATTACTTCTCCCTTTCTAAATTAATATTATTTATCTAACAATTATATTATACACTATAAAAATTCATTTTAGCATAGCACATCTGTCGCAATTAAAAACATTAAAATCAACAGTTGTTTTGGTGTTTTTTTATGTACTCAAAGAAGAAATGTTCTGCTTCCTTATTTAAATATCGTTTGATTTGAACTTTCATTTGTTCATATAACTCACAATTATGCATTGATTTCAATTGAAGAATACACTTATAAAGATATTCATCCATTTCACTCTTTATATTAGTATGAAATTTAGTAAGAGCCATTTGGTAATAGAACAAATATAGACAATAACTACTCTGTTTTTGCACTGCTATGAATTTCCGGGACACATAGGTACCACCCTAGGAAATAAAAATAGCGACATGCAACTTTCTATTTGATATAATTATATCATTAAACAACACTATTCTTAATTAGTTTTTGAAATTTAATCTTCGATCAGATGTCGTTATACTTCATCAATAAAATGGACACATTCGATAAACTTATCAGTGTATATCTTATTATGTCGACATATTGAATAGTTTACTCGACATTGTCGACTTTTTTCAAAATGATTTAATATTAGTGAAACATCCTCATAGAGGGATAAATATAAAAAAGACATCTTGTATTGGATACAAAATGTCGACTTTTAAAAAATGGTGGAGTTGATTGTCCTTGAAGTTTATCCGCGTCCATTAGAAATTATTATACGTAAAAGCTCACTTAAAAATATTCAATAATTGTATATTTTTATAAACCACTTCTTTTCCAACTCTTTCTGAAACTATAAATCCCTCAGATTCTAATTCTTTCAGATATTTAGTCGCTGTTGGTCTTGATATATTTAATTCATTTCTAAAAAATTCATTTTTAGTATATAAATATCCAAATAAATGATTTACTATTTCTTCTGAGTAAAAACCTGGTAGTCTTAGTTTCATTTCTGTTTTTGTCATTCCTATTAACTCATTAATCTTTAATACTAAATCAATTGTATATTTTGAAGTTTGAATTACGCCATCCAAAATGAATGATACCATCTGGTTTATGTTTGTAATATCCTTATTACATTTTTGCAATAAGTCATAATATACATTTTTATTCTCTATAATATACTTGCTAAGATATAAAATCGGACTTTGAATCTTCTCTTTTAGTACAAGATATAGTATATTTAATATTCTTCCAGTTCTACCGTTACCATCATAAAATGGATGGATACTTTCAAACTGAAAATGAATTAATGCTAAATTAATTAATGGATCGTACTCGTTATCGTTATTAATGAAGTTTTCAAGATTTTCCAATAAATCTCTTATCACTTTTTCGTTTTGAGGTGGAGTATGTACAATTGTATTTGTACTCATATTTTTAATAACTGTTCCAGGTAATTTTCGTATCCCACCCATATTAGGTTCAATTATACTTTGAATATTAATTATTGAGTTTGTACTAATAAATCCTTTTTCACCTAGCTCTTTATAACCTTGTTCAATAGCTCGTTTATAATTCGCAACTTCTTTTGATGCTTTACTTATTGATTTTTTTGTAATTAATTCTTTAAATATGTCTTCATATGTTGTAATAATGTTTTCTATTGCAGATGAATCTTTTGATTCGCCAACATTTATTAAACTAAGAATCAAATTTGGATTTGGTAGTACATTAATTATTCCTTTTAATTCCCCAATATTACTATTTGCAATACTTAATTTCTTTAGTATCTCAACTGTATTTAGATTTACATTAAATGGTAACATTTTTAAATTTTCCATATTTTCTCCTTGAGGAAACTATTGTAGTATTTCTTTCCTTATAGCTATTTTATAACAAAAATTTACCAATGTCAAGATATGGAGGAAACTTATCCCCTTTTTGTTTCCTCAAGTGAACAACATGTACATCTTATGCAAATAAAAAAGAGTATAATTTTATATACTCCATTCTTAATATTTGGGTTTGTAGACCTATTTTAATACAATTTTCCACTCCTAAATTATGGCTTATTTTAGGGCTTTTATTTTGTGGCGAGTTTTCAGTCGCAAATCGTATGTATCAAAGCAGGGTTTTTCACTATCTACTTTGTGTTGGGTATCAAACCCTATATTTAGATTTTGAATTAGCGAATTGAATACCTGTACAAAAATAAGTGTGTACAATACCCTATACAGTCCACTTATTGCATTTCTTATATTAATGAATTTTGTTAAAGGTTTTTCGAGTTCTATTACTTTATTAATATTTTCTGATTCATTTTTCCTATCCCATTGTATACTTCCAAATTTTTCTGGTGAAATTGAGAATCCCTAAAGAATACCCGCGTCCGTTTTTCTTTTTTTATAAATTCACTATTTCATCATATGATAACAATGCGAATATATAATGTGGTATTGCTTTTGTAATATTATTAGATATATTAATGTTATTCATTGAAATTTTAAATGCTTTCATAGGTGTGTATTTGTTAATATAGTTTTTAAGGCTTTTTGATTTTGTATTTCCTCCAGATTTACATTCTATAGGAAGTATATTCCCATTATCTTGTATTAAGAAATCTATCTCATAATCACCTAATCTTATATAATAAAGATCTTGTGTCTTTGCATTAAGCATTTGTGCAAGTAATTGTTCCCATAATGTACCTTTAAACATTCCTAATTCGTCATTTTGAATTTTATATATATATTCTTTGCCAAGCATGTTAACAAGTAACCCTATATCATTCATAAACAGTTTAAAGCTTGTTCCTCTACCATCTATCAAAGACCCACTTAAATGGTTAATATTATAGCATTTCTTAACATTCCCTGTTCTTTCTAACCACTCAATCGAATTCTCAAAATATCTTCTTTTCTTTCCTTTTTTTACAATGGAATATTGGAAACGATGATTTTCTTTTGAGAATTGTTTTGGAATTGAATCAAAACACTTTAATGTTTTGATTTTATTTTCTTGATATGTTTGATATTGCTGTATATCACTACGATATAAATTAACAATCTCCTCTTGTTTTAAATAGACATCACCATAATTTTTATTTGTTTTATATGATAAAACTACTTGTGGCATTCCTCCAACTATTATATATTCCTTTATATTTTTATTGAAAAGAGAATGATATGCTTCATTTATTAATTTACCTTGTTTAGCATCATTTTTTATATTTTCTATAGTCTTTATAAAATCATCTTCAAACATTGCCCATAGGAATTCTTCAAAATCCATAGGGTGCATTTCTAAATGTTTTACAGTTGGTCCAGGATCAAGATTTTTTCCACCTAAATTAATTCCTAACAGAGATCCACTTGCGATTATTTTAAATCGGTTCATTTCAGTTAGAGGTTTTAATAATGAATAAGCTCGTTTGGATAATTGTATTTCATCCAAAATTATCAATGTTTTTTCTTTTTCAATATTAAAAACATTCATTGATACTCCATATGCTTGTAATACTTTTATTGCTTCTTCAGGATTAGCCATTTCATCAAATGATTTTCTAATATCCATTTGATTTTCGAAGTTTATATATAAAATATTCTCAAATTCATTTTTGCCAAACTCTTTAATAATAAATGTCTTTCCAACTTGTCTCGCACCTTTAACTAGTAACGACTGAGAATGATTCATAATCTTCCACTTCAACAACTCATTATATATTTTTCTTTTCATATTATCACCCGCCACTATTATATCATTCCCAGGAGAAAGGTGCAAGTATTTAAATATATTCCCTGGTAAAAGGTGCAGTTTACTAAAATTATTCAGCGGTAAAAGGTGTGTATCTATATACTAAATCGATTTTTTATAACACAGGAACTATTTAACTGCGGTGTGATGGAACTGCTACTTACTCAATATTAAAGAGAGATACTAATAATCGCTCTCATTTCATCACCATAAAATCCTGATTTCTCAACTCCTCTGTATTATTAGACTACATTATTTGTTCTAGAGGGGGACTATATGTCCCGCTTTTTCATAGCAGTGCACTATAACGGAGTCTTTTGTAATGTTTTAACGGAGTGTTTTGTTATTTTTTAACGGAGTCTTTTGTAGTAGAGATACTGTAAGTATTTAAAAACTGGCATCTTTAAATCCCGTCTTGTCTTTGGTGTAGTTAAGGGGGTTTAAATCACTTTACACACCGAAATTCCAAAAGTTTTTAAGGAAAAATCAAGTAACTCAATCATTTAGTGCACCCGGTTATCCATTTGATAATGCTGTAATAGAATCTTTTTTTGCATCATATAAAAGAGAAACAGTAAAGATGATGTTGCCATTTAATAAAATACAAGATTATATAAAAATGGTAAAAGAGTATATGCACTACTATAACAACAATAGGGCTGGCGAGAAAAAACACCGATTTTTTTGTCAATTTTCCTCATATCTTTTGTCAAATAAAAAACGGAGATTCCATTGACGGCTAATTAAAGCCATCTGAAATTTCCGGACGCGGGTACTATTGTCTTGTCTTACCCGTGTTGCACGCACTTTCTTGTTGACAATAAAGCATTGCTTCCTAACCTTATAGTGAGTTAAGCGCTAAAATAGGTAAATGAAATCTCAAAACCAGTGTTTAACCCCTGTCCAATAATCTATCTATTTTAATTGAGTTTCATTATCAATTTTAGTTTTTTTTCTTCTAGTCATTTTTTTTGTATGCACATAAATAAAATTGCCTATACCAATTGAAAACTTATATGACATTTTTAAGTATTTGCAACCCACTGCCCATACGTATATAAGTCCTTTAAAAGGAAGTTGCATTAAATACCAAACAACCTTTATAAACAATACTACAGGTTTAATAATTATTTCTCTTATTATTATAGCCCAGTATATTGGATTAATCGTATTAAGAGCTCCTCCTAAACCTTTATCTACAAATATAAATCTATGTTTTCGGTTTTTTCGCAATTTTATCACATTCCTATATCCTGAAGTGTCCAGTTTTCACTGTCAATTTACTATCCGCAATCCATAGTTGGTGTTGGTGGAGATATGAACCACTGTCCAAAAAAGTTAAAACTCCTTAATATTTATTACAACTAATTCTATAATTTTTGGTGGAGTTGAGGGTCCCTGAACGATACCCTCGTCCGACCAAGTTTCAAATAACAAAAAAAGGTATAGCCCTGCATCAATCTGCACACCCCGCGTCGAGCCGCCAGGAGACTATTACCTTTATCTAATTTAATTATAGTAAGAATATCATGAAATGTCAATTACTTTCTCTTCAATCAAATTGTACATCTCAGTATCCTGATCTTGATGATACCTCCTAATAGTACCACATATAATATCAGCGAACTGTAATGATTTATTAGATTGTGAATTAGCACTTTCAATTGATACTACATTGTCAAGTTTCATTAATTCTACTTCAATATTATTATGAAATCTTCGAAGTCTAAATTCATCATACACAATACTTATATCAGTTTCTATATTAGATGCAATTTTCTTCAAAAGTCTTATATACACATTCTCTTTATCCACTTGTTTAAAATGCTTTTTCTTAATATACAAGCTGTAGTAATATGATCCACTATCTTCTAGTTCGCTCAATATAGTCCTTTTAAGTTTCCTATAACTTTTGTTAAGTTGATAATCTTTCAATTCTGTTAGAAGATTTGATTTTGTTTTAATACTATACTTTTGTCTTTTTATAATTTTAGTAATCTTTTTATGAATACTAACTAGTGTATCTTCTTCGTTAACAAGTATTCCTCCAACTACAAAATAATAATCATCTTCTGTCTCATCAATATATAAGTACATAACATCACCACACCTCAATATCATTATAACATTAATTATGCAGCTGAACTGTTGATAAATTAAACTTAATTCAGAACCTAAATATCTACAACTGATTCTATAAAGCCATCAATTATTTTGGTCTGCTCAATTCTTATCTAATAAAGCAAATCTTTAGACTAGCAATAATTTGGAAAATCACATCTCTCGAAATAATGTTGTAATGAAACTAAGAATAGTTCTGGTATCAGTAACAAAGCAAGTACTATACCCAAAATAGGAATTATTGGATGAATCCTTTTATCTCTAATAGAAAAAATTAACAATATTAAAGAGAATACTCCTCCTAGAAATCCCAACACAAAAACAATATTAGCCAAGTAAACATAGAATGTATGTTGTAAAGTTTCTGTATCTATAACGAGAATGTATAACAAATAGATAATATTGAGAAAGATCAGTAAAGATAGATTTATAATAGCAATTTTCTTCATAACAACACCCTACCTTTTGTAAATATTATAATATAAATCAAATGCGAATGGAAGGAGGTTCAGAGTACCAAAAACTCAAACTAACCCTATTGCAACATAAAAATAACTCAAAAACACCAATATCAGCGTCCATTGTACATCCAAAAATCGGTAAATAAAACCCCGAGAAATCTATACATGGCATTATATAGCCATTAAATCTCTCGGACGCGGGTACTATTGGTGGAGTTGAGTTTGGACCAACCCCTGTTCTATGTTTTAATTAGATAGTTTTTTGGACGTAGTATATGATGCAAACATGGCTAGAATAGCTATTATTACTACTATAATTGATACTGCCAACCCATAGGATGTATCCTCCATGTTTAATGACATATTTGTACTAACATTCAAACTGCCAGTTAGTATCCATACGATAATGTAATTGAATACTACAAGTGCTATTATTGATAAAAATCCATGAATATATCTTCTCTTCACATTCATCATGAAGGCTGTTGGCATAAATGCTGATAGTATCAAAAATGAATATCCAATAGAGTAAATTGTACCAGCTAAATAAAACGGATCGTTTACAGTATCATTTTGAACATCACCAAAAAGTGTGAATAATCCCACCATTGTAAACCCAAATAATACCAATCCAATAGCTACAAATACAAATATTACAAATACATTAATGTAACTGTTCATAACCCTATCTTTATAATCCAAGGGAAACTGATACATTAGATGAGTCGGCTCTGTGTGAACTTGATAAGCATAGTAAATAACAGCGAATAGAGCCCAAATAAACATCACAGCGAAACCTGTTGTAAACATATCTGTTAGACTTATAAATTTGTTATATACAATGATATTCAGCAATACAAATATCAATGTATAGAAAAAACCCTTTTTAGTTGGAGTTGTCAAACGTAAGATATTGTAATAATTAAAATATTTTTTCATAATATCTATCCTCTACGCACACAAGTAAACAAATATTTGCTCTAATGAAGCCTGATTATGTTTACCTGCAACCTTTCCTAAGTCTTTAGTTCGAACAAGTCCTTGAACTCCAAATGGAGTGCTTTTCGGATTAATAAGTATCCCACTATTCGCATCATTTTCAGCTAGTGTAATCATTTTATATTTGTCTAGTAACGTTTCCTTATCCTCAAATAATACGATCTCACCTTCATTCATAAATGCAATATAATCCGCAATCTTTTGAACATCATCAATTTGGTGGCTAGACCATATAATGGAATGCTTCTCATTCTCCATATAAGACTGGATTATATTGATGAACTCTTGTTTATCAATTGGATCGATTCCTATTAACGGTTCATCTAATAAAAGTGTTGTAGGATGAACTGAAATAGCTAGTATAAGCATAAGTTTCTTTTGCATTCCTAGTGATAAGCTACTAACTCTCTTCTTTAAATCA
>Ga0164318_10003157_pt1 | contig 15536 bp, 15 predicted proteins | sample GuaBasSedimGuay9_FD_113734 | JGI IMG/M metagenome (GOLD analysis project Ga0164318, IMG submission 113734) | Subseafloor sediment microbial communities from Guaymas Basin, Gulf of California, Mexico - Guay9, Core 4571-4, 0-3 cm | ecosystem: Environmental > Aquatic > Marine > Hydrothermal vents...
ATCTTTTTTGATTCGGTATGAATAAAAAATCCGACAGACTTAATAAGGTTAACTGCCTGTTTTGAGATGATCTCCAGGTTCATGTTTTAAATTTCTTTTGTATGAATAGGTCAAATAGATGATTAGAAATATACCTGTCGCAAATAATATCACCGATACCACTTCGGCCTGTGTGACTTTCATCCCCCATAGATCAAATACATTGTTTATCCTTATTTTTTCTATCAGAAATCTTTCCGTACCGTTCAGAACCAGATAAACGGATGCCAGAACGCCGGGGATTTGAATGTGTTTACGGAGCTTCCACAGAAAAAGAAAAATCAGGATGGCCATAATCGTTTCATATACCGGTGTCGGAAACACCCCCTGAGCCAGTTCATAACAGTGATTGCCGGTGCAACCCGGGATCGGTATCCCTTCGTTCAGAATGTTATGAGGATAATTATAAGACCAGAGCCAGTCGGGGAGAAATGACAGCCAGCCGGGTTTGTCGAGGGTGTTCACAATGCCCCAGTCGCCATCGCCGGCAACATGACACCCGATGCGCCCGATCCCGTAAGAAAGGATGAGGGAAGGAGCAACACTGTCAAACAATACCCACCATTTTATTCCTTGCTTCCTTGCATAAAAACCAATTGCCACTGCGGCAATAAGCAAACCACCATAAAAACTCATTCCGCTAAAGGAGAGGAGTGCTTCCAAAGGGTCGCCGGAAAATTCCTCCCAGTTCTCAAACCAGTGAAATACTTTGGCCCCGAGGATACCAAAAAGGATAGCTACAAAGACGATAGGCCAGGTATTGTCCTGGGCATGGATGGTAACTTCTTCCCATACGGGTGGGTGCAGTTCTTTTTTCTTTTTGGTATAGTAAAACCAGGCAGTTCCGGCAATAGCAAGGATGATCCCGCCCGCCAGGGAGCCATCTGATGAAAACAAGAAATCTTGTGGGTTCTGAGCAAAGCTGTTGTAATTCAGCAGTCCCCCTATTATTTTAAAACCTAAAACAAAATTAAAAATGAAAACAGTAGCTAGTTCCTGTACAGAAGCCGGCTTACCTTTCTGAATCTTTTTCTTTCGGGGTTTAATTAAACCTTCTTTCTCCTTCCTTTGGAGTTCCCGGTATAGAAAATAAGCACCAAACAAAAAGGCAAGGGCCAGGAAGAAGCCATAACTCTGTATGGGTAAAACGATGTTGGTTCCAAACCAGTCGTTAATCAGGTCGCTAAGCTTTGGATACATATTTCAGAGATGTTTTTGTTTTATAAAAAAACGTAATCAAAAATACAATTATATTACCTCATAGTTGTTCCTTTTTTTTCCTGTCCGTAAATTGCTGGAATACGATGCCCAAAATAATGAGAACAAGTCCGGCAACGGTTGACGCGCGAATGGTTTCACCTACCGTCAGGTTTATCCAGAACAAAGCAAAGAAAGGGGAGAGGTAAATCAGGTTGCTGACTTTGGCTGTATTTCCTGAGAAATTAAGAGCTTTGAGCCAGATAACAAAAGTAATGCTCATTTCAAAAAGACCGATATACACACTTCCGGCCAGTGCTTCCCGTACTGGTATATGAACCCCTTCGCCTGTTACCAGCAGGTAAACAAGTATATATACCGAACCAAAGAAAAGATTGAGCATGATCTTGCCGGTTTCTTCCCGTTTGTCTTTCATGTTCAGTATCCAGTAAATAGCCCAGAAAAAGGCACTTCCAACCGCGAGGCCAACACCCAAAGGATTGGCTAATTCAAAAATCTGCAGGTTTCCGTTTGTAGAAATGATGACAATACCTAAAAAGCTGATAAATATAGCCACAATGCTTAGAGGCTTTATTTTCTGTTTAAGAAAGGGAATGGAAAGCAAAACAAGGGCAATGGGCCATGTGTAGTTTAAGGTTCCGGCAACCTGTGCTTCGAGCAGATCATAGGCTTTAAACAGGATCAGGTAATACAGGAATGGATTGAATAGTCCCATTAAAGCGGAGGCAGCCAGTGATCTCCTGTTCACATCTTTTAACCTGAGCCGCCGGGAACTTAACTGGTTTAAAACAAGCAGGGTGAAGCAACCTGAAACCGATGACCAGAACAGCATCTGATCAAACGAAATATACCTCAGTGTAAGTTTGAATGCCGAGCTCATGGTTGACCAGAAAAGTACTGCCAGCAGGGCCAGTAGGTACGCTTTCTTTTGATTTGTCAGGGGAGTGTTCACCAGCTAATTATTATTTTAAGAGTAAAGATAATTTTCTGTGATCAATTTGTCATTGCCCATGGAGGTACAACGTGCGGGTCGAAACCGAAAACTATCGTTCCCCAGTAATAGGTGAGGAGGGTAATGATGATGGCACCAAAAATGTTAAGTATGAACCCCGTTCGGGCCATCTGCATGACGGTCACTTTGTTAGATCCGAAAATAATGGCGTTAGGGGGAGTGGCTACCGGAAGCATAAATGCCATAGACGCGCTGATGGTCGCCGGAAGCATTAAAAGCAATGGGTGTATTCCGATAGAAACCGATAGTCCTGCCAAAACGGGCAAGAGCATTTCTGTAGTAGCTGTGTTGGATGTAAGTTCGGTAAGAAATGTCATTCCTATGGCAATGATAAAAATAATAATGAGCGGATGAAATACAGCAACTCCGCTTAATTGTTCACCGAACCACATCGATAAGCCCGATTCTTTAAACCCCGTTGCCAGAGCGAAACCTCCACCAAAAAGCAATACAATATTCCACGGAATCCCTTTAGCTGTTTTCCAGTCCATCAGGTACTTTTCCTTTTGGCTTGTTGATGGAATAAAGAATAAAATGACCGACATAGCGATGGCAACCGTTCCATCGGTAAAGTATTCGGGGTGATTAAAAAAACTGCTCCAACCCGGAATGACAAATTGGTCAATAGTGATTCCCGACCTTGTTAACCATAAAAAGGCCAGTAGCACGAAATCAATTAAAATTATTTTTTCTTCTATGGAGGCTGGCCCAAGTTCTTTATAATATGCTTTGAAGTCGGCTCCTTTACCAATGGCCCACTCTTTTTTCGGTTTAAATATCAGATATAAAAAGAGCCAGATAAATGCAATTGATATCAGGGTGATGGGAAAAGCGAACAAAAACCAGCTGCTGAAGCTGATATCAGGAGCCTCCGGAAACATGATCTGTAAGATACGGACAAAAGAAAGATTTGGCGGTGTGCCGACAAGTGTAGCTACCCCTCCAATGGAAGCGCTGTACGCAACGCCCAGTAACAGTCCTACGGAATAACGCGAGATATCCTGAGTGTCAACATGCTCCTCCAGTTTCTTGATTATAGAGAGTACAATAGGAAGCATCATCATGGTTGTGGCCGTGTTGGATATCCACATCGAGAGAAATGCAGTAGCCGCCATAAACCCGAATAAAACGCGGGCAGGGCTGGTTCCGGTGATCATAAGGATTTTAAGGGCAATTCTTTTATGAAGGTTCCATCTTTGCATGGCCAGTGCAATTAAAAATCCGCCAATAAAGAGAAAGATCACATGATTGAAGTAGGTAGCGGAAACTTGTTTTCCGCTCATAATACCGAGTAAAGGGAACAAAACAACAGGTAGGAGCGCTGTTATGGCAAGGGGAATGATCTCTGTGATCCACCAGATGGCCATTAGCAGAGCAACGGCGAGGGTGTATGTTACTTGTGGCTGCCCGGGCTCAAGATCTAAGAAAAGGATGATGTACAAAAACAGTAAAGGGCCAATAATATACCCAATAATCTTGCGCAAACTGAAACGATGACCCGACTGATCTGCCATTCCTTTCGGATTTGATTATTGTTGCAAATTAGTCAATTTTGCTTAAATAATTGTTAGTTTCAGTAACCAAATTCTCAGAAAAATGAATTTACGGATACCTGATCCTGGCGTGTGCATTGCTTGCAGAAAGCGACAGGGAAAGCTCTTTATTTTCGATATACTGAAATAAGTGCGGGTAAAAATTGCAAAAAATGTGGTACCTTTGTCTCCCTCATTTTTTAAAAAAATTGAATATGAGTAAGTTAGCAGTAGTAGCCTTTGGAGGTAATGCGCTTCTCCGGGCAGGTCAGAAAGGAACGATTGACGAACAGGAGGCAAATGCATATAACGCAAGTAAGAACCTGGTCAAGTTGATCAACAGGGATTACAATCTTGTGGTTACCCATGGGAATGGTCCGCAGGTAGGAAATATTTTACTGGCAAATATTGCCGGAAGCAAACAATATGGTATTCCTGAAATGCCTATGGATATTAGCGTCGCTTATTCGCAGGGTTTCATTGGTTATCTGTTGGAGCAGCAATTACGTAATGTGTTGCTGGAAGATGACCTTGACAGAGATATTATTTCCATTATAACACGTGTGCTGGTCAACAAAGACGATCCGGCTTTTAAAAATCCGACAAAACCAATAGGTCCGTACTTTTCTCAGGAAGAAGCTGAAGAAGTAATGAAGAATACCGATTTTATTTTCAAAGAAGATGCAGCAGGAAGAGGCTGGCGCAAAGTTGTCGCTTCTCCAACGCCATTGGTTATCTTCAACCGCATGTCGATTGAAAAAATTGCACGTGAAGGCCATATTGTCATTGCCGTCGGTGGTGGTGGCATTCCTTGTTTTTATGTGCATGAAAATAAATTGCAGGGTATCGATGCAGTGATCGACAAAGACCTTGCCTCAGCTTTGCTGGCATCTCAGATCAGAGCAGACAAATTGTTTATACTTACAGATATACCCAAGGTGTGTCTGAATTTTAACACACCGCAGGAAAAAACACTTGATCGGATAAGTATTGCCGATGCAAAACGTTATCTTGAAGAAGGCCAGTTTGGCGAAGGAAGCATGGCTCCGAAAATCCGTGCCGCCATACATTTTGTGGAACGTAGTGGTAAAGACACCATTATCACCGAAACTACGCTGCTGGGAGTGGATAACGGCGGAACGAGGGTTACAATAGTTTAAAGAGTGCTTACTTTTTTTGTTCTTCAGCCATTTTAACGTAAAAAGCAACTTTTTCGAGTGTAGTGATCATATCGTATTCTTCAAGATATACATGGTCGGGAACCTCAACAGGTTTGGGCGTATAGTTTAGGATGCCCTTGATGCCTGCATCAACAAGTTTTTGCGCCATTTCGATAGTTTGGTCTTCAGGCACAGTAATGATGCCTATTTTTATATTCTTCTCTTTGATGATTTTATCAAGATGCTCAATTGAGGAGCACTGAATTCCGCTGAATTTATTACCGATTTTATCGGGATTTGTATCGAATCCTGCTACGATCTCCAGTTTGCTCCGTTTACCACTCAGGTACTTTATAAGTGCCCTTCCCAGGTTACCCATACCAATTATCGTTGTGTTGAGCCCCTCCTCATTGTCAATGATGGTGCCGATCAAATCAATAAGTTCCTGGATGTTATATCCTTTCCGTAAGGTGCCGGAGTAGCCGATCAGCATCAGATCACGTCGCACCTGAACAGGTGTAATGTGTTGTATTTTTGCAATCTCGTGCGAAAATATATGTGTTTTGTTGTTATCAAGACATATCAACAGCGCCCTCCGGTACTGGCTTAATCTCTCAATGGTTTTATGTGGTAAATTTTTAAAATTCTTTTTCGATCCCATTATACATGCTGTTAAAATAATAACAGTGCAAATGTAAAAGGCTTCTGATCATTATCAAAGAATTGTTAATAAATTAACAATATTTTTTTCAAATAGTTAAAATACGGAGTTAAAAGCTGTGATTGTAGGAAAGAACAGCCTGTAATCTTGGGTAGATACCTCCTTCAAGAGAAAGGTTGTTGTGTTCATTGAATATCCACGAACCGCCGAATATAAAATTCCATTCCTGCCCTTTATAGGCAATCACATCACCACTGTAGTCAACATAGCGGCCGATTATTTTTTCCAGGTCTTTGTAAATATCCCTTACATCAATAACGCCGCTGAAATACTGATCATTTTTAAAATACATGGCTCCTGCCCACAATGCTCCTTTTGCTTGTTTGTTTTTGTTGCCGAACAGGATGCCGAATTTTGGTGTGACCATATGGCTGTTCAAGCGGGTATCCACCTGAGTGGGGTCAGACATGACGAAATTATAATCAACAATTTAAAAGAACCTTGAAAAGCCAATGGAAAGAGTTGCTCCGGCACCAAATGATGGACCGCTGAACACCGGACGGTCGGTGATCTGAAATGCAGTATCTATACGCTGACTGAGTAAGGTGTCGGTTCCATTGATTACTTCCACATAAAAATAAGGTACGCTGATATCCGGATTAACCTGACCGGCTGTATAGCCTACAATGCCATAAATATTTAAAAAAGGTAAGATCCAGATATTCGGTCGGATGCTTCCCTTTAATTCAGCCACTGACGTGTTTTGATACATCGAATCGACCCTAATCGTAACCGGTATGGAATCTTCCGTAACTTTGTAGCGACTCTCCATTATTAATTCCGTTCCGTAATACGCCTGCTCATAAATAAATGAATGAATGGCCAAACCAAAGGCACGGGGCGTGGCATTTCCATTTTTTGTATGCCGCTCATTACATGTTGGTAAAAACCTTTTCTCATTGCTTTCAACAAAAGTATATTTGCTTTTGACAATCAGCCCGAATCCGTTGAATTGCGCATTTGCTTTCTGCGTAGTAAAAATAAATATCAGGAGGAAAAGGAGTGTGGAATAACGTAATCTCATTGCTTGTTTTGTTTGTTGCTACCGGTAAATCGAGTAGCAAAGAAAACAAATATATAATAATATCAGAAATGCACCTTCAATTCTGGAAACAGTCCTTGATATTTTTCCGGTACGGATAACCAGAATAAGGAACAAACTGGCCAGAAAAAGTATCAAAAGCTGGATGTTGAGGGCCGGATCAAAATCAATGGGTTTTATCACAGCACTGACACCCAGAACGAGGAAAATGTTTAAGATATTGGAACCAATAATGTTACCGATAGCGATATCCGTTTTTTTTCTTAAAGCTGCCAATACGGAGGTAACCAGCTCAGGCAGCGAGGTAGCGCCTGCTACCAGTGTTAATCCTAATACCGATTGGGCAGTGCCCAGATCGCGTGATAATTGCTGTACACCGTCAACAATCCATTGACCGCCGAAAAACAACCCGCCCATACCACCTGCAATGAAAAAAAGGGCGAAATACCACGGCAAAGATTGAGTTTCATTTTCCCCGCTTCCCTTCACATTGCTCCCCGATCTGAAAAAGGCGATGTAAACATAATACAGGAACAGCCCTAACATGATTATTCCGTCTGTAACATTGATCTGGTTGTCAGAACGTCCGAAAATATTATCGCTGACAAGCAAAATGAGGAAAAGAACAGCCAGCAGATTGATCCAGATGTCCCGTTGTTCAACTATTTTTTTCACTTTGATGGGATAAATGAGGGCTGCGGCTCCCACGATCAGCAGTGTGTTGGTGATATTGCTGCCGATAACATTGCCCAAGGCCAGTCCCGTTTCGCCTTCAACGCTGGCAAAAACATTGATAATCAGCTCCGGTAGCGACGTCCCCAGTGCCACAATGGTCGTGCCGATAACTAATTGGGATAGTCCCAGCATAGTTCCCAGCGATGAGGCACCTTTAATTAAAAAGTGAGCACCGGCAATGAGGACGATAAAACCAAGAATAAATAAAATATATACAGCCATCTTCAGTGTGTTACTTCCCTGCTCCCAAATATTTTTGTCCCGATCCTGATGATGGTGCTTCCTTCTTCGATTGCCACCCTGTAGTCGTTCGACATGCCCATGGAGATTTCTTTAAAAGCATTGTCATCCCGGAAGTGATTTTCTTTAAGCCGGTCGAAATAATTTTTCAGTGAACGGAATTCCCTGCGTACGAGTTCCAGATCATCGGTAAATGTGGCCATGCCCATCACACCTGCAATGCTGATGTTTTTCATCGAACGGTATTCTTCACTAGCCAGCAGTTCCGATGCCTCGTCATAATTCAGCCCGAACTTGGTTTCTTCTGTGGCAATATGGAACTGGAGAAGGCAAGGTATGATACGGTTACTGTTTCGTGCCTGCTTGTTAACCTCTTTAAGGAGTTTCAGACTGTCAACTGCATGGATCAACGAAACAAAAGGAGCAATATATTTTACTTTGTTACGCTGCAGATGCCCGATAAAGTGCCATTCGATGTCGTCAGGCAACTGAGGTTTTTTTTCTGCCAGTTCCTGGGCTTTGTTTTCACCAAAAATGCGATGTCCGGCATCGTAGGCTTCTTTGATGAGCACAACAGGCTTGGTTTTAGAGACAGCCACCAAGGTAATCCCTTCGGGTATCTGGCTGAGGAAGTTTCTGAGACGTTCCTGAATTTCCATGATCATTTTTTTGCAAAGTTAAAATTTGATAGGTAGCACACCTTCGGTTACGCGCTCTTTTATTTTAGAATTCCTATTTTTGTCGCTGAATCGATTTTAATGAAAAAATTTCTGCAGTCAATTCTGTTCCAATTAGTTTTCTGGCTGATACTGTTCGCTACTGAAAGAACCGTTTTCTTACTATGGTATGCAAAATCAATTTCAGGGGAAGGCATTGGCTTTACAGAGGTGCTTTCAGTGTATAGTAACGCGCTGAAGCTAGACCTGTCAACGGTGTCTTATATTCTTCTTTTACCCTTCCTGTTACTCACTGTTCGTCTTTTTACAGGAATGCGTTGGGTGGAAAAGATCACAAAGATTTACATCGCATTGGTTATTGTCGTTTATGTGCTGATATGTGTTGCCGAGATCGGCCTTTATCAGGAATGGAACACAAAGCTGTCATATAAAGCACTGGTTTATCTGCATCATCCCGGCGAAGTGATAAATTCGATGCAAACGTATCAGTTTGTTGTTCTTTCGCTGTTGTGGATCGTGCAGTCTGTTTTCTTTATCTATGTGTACAATCGGTTTTTTACAGTGCATCTTCCTGAAGGAAGCAAAAATATCCCCCTGCTTCTGCGTATTTCCTGGATGGTATTGATCCCGGTTTTTCTTTTTATCGGAATGCGGGGTGGCTTTCGCGAAATCCCGATTACTGCCAGCCAGCCTTATTTTTCAAAACATAATATCCTGAATATTACTGCCGTAAATCCGGGCTACAATATTGCTTTTAACATATGGGAGAATTCCGGAGTGAATGTGTACGATCCGTTTTTTAAATTTACCGATGAGGAAGCTTTGCAGATAGTGCAGAAAATCAGGCAGGCGCCAAAAGACACAACGGTTGTGATCACGCATGTACGGCGGCCGAATATTGTTTTTGTATTACTGGAAAGCTGGCCCGCTGATGTAATTGAATCATTGGGTGGCGAGCCGGGCATCACACCTGAGTTTCATCAACTGGAAGCAGAAGGATTGCTGTTCACGAATTTTTATGCCACCGGTAATCGTTCGCAGCAGGGGAATGCCAGTATCTATGCGGGTCTGCCGGCTATTCCGGTTACTACATTAGCAGATCATTCTGAAAAATACGATGCCTTACCCAGTTTGGTTAAAGTGCTGAATGAAGAGGGGTATTTTACTTCCTTTTATTTTGGCGGGCAACTTATTTACGGAAATCTGAAGTCGTTTCTGATGCATAATGAATTTGATCTTATTCGGGAAGGAGATGATTTTGACCCGCAACTCCCAAGAGGTAAACTGGGTGTGCACGATCAATATGTATTGCAGAAATATGCGGGAGATCTTAAGAAAATGCCGCAACCTTTTTTCAGTACGGTTTTCACGCTTAGCTCTCATTCGCCCTATGATTATCCGGGTGATCGTCCCATTGGCTGGATAAAAACAGAAAATAAGTTTATTAACTCAGTGCATTATACCGATAGCTGTCTGGGTAGTTTTTTTGACGAGATGAAAGCCTCTGCTGTGTGGGACAGCACCCTTTTCTTCATAATGTCCGATCATTCTCATTTGTCTTACAAAGGCTATCCGCTATGGAGTTTTGCGTATCATCAGATACCATTGCTGATAACAGGTGGTGCGCTGAAAGAGGGATTTGCCGGCACGCAAAGAACACGCATCTGTACCAATAATGATATTCCGGCAACTGTATTGAAACAACTTGACTTGCCTGCCGGAGAATTTGTCTGGAGCAGAAATATGCTTAATCCTTATTCCCCGGAATATGCCTTTTTTGAATTGAATGATGGCTTTGGCTGGAAACGGCCTTACGGCGACCTGGTAAAAAGTGTGGTGAACAAGTGGTATTACCAGAAAAATGCTCCGGTGAAAAAGCGGTCGCAACTGGAGAAGGAAGGCTATGCTTATGTTCAGGTATTGTTGAAAGAGTTTCTGAGTTATTAATTTGCTGCTGGTGCTGCCGTATTATATAATGTTTATTTTAGATAATTAATTAGTTGAATTAATGAATGAGTGTTATGAGAAATATTTTAGTTGTTTTATTGATAGTTACCCTGCCGCTGATGTACGGTTGTAAGGAGAAGCTTGTCCGGTATGCCGATTCCGGTTCGACGGTACATTTAAAAGTTGGTCAGATATTAAAGATCGAATTGCCCGGAAATGCCAGCACGGGAAACGACTGGAGAAAAGCAGCGTATGACGATCAGGTGATTGCTAAAAAAGGCAGGCCGAATTATATGCTGGCAGATGACCGCATTGGTAGCGCCGGAGTGTATTATTTTAAGTACAGAGCGATAGCTCCCGGTGTAACGAAGCTTTATATGGAATACGGTTCTAAATACGACGATGAGAAAGATCCTGTAAAAACTTTTGAGTTGGAAGTAATAGTTGTTGGCGGGTAAGTTGAGAAGAAAGCTATTTGATTGTTAGGAAAAACAGGAAGTTCGGGCTTATATTTTCCGTTCAGCGAGGTTCTGTATTATTAAGAGTTGTCCACCATAAAAACATAAAGCTCCTTAGGCCCATGCGCTCCCATTACCAGCGTTTTTTCAATGTCCGCAGTTCGGCTCGGTCCTGTGATAACAGTTACCTGCGATGGAAACCGGCCTTCGTAATTTTTTGTCATTCCTTCCAAAGCATCTTTTAACTCAGGTACAACCTGCGATGCTGCTGCCACAACAACATGTATTTCCGGAAAGGCAAACATCCTGCGCCCCGAAAGGATAGCCGAAGAAACCATAATACTCCCGAATCTTGAGATAAGGTATTCACAGCGTGTTATGCCCACCTTCATCTCCAAAAAATGCTCCGGGTCGTCATCAACATTGATATGTTCTTTCGTCAGGAACCCTGTCAGCCGTTCGTCAATACAATGAATCGAATTCCAGTTGTTTTGCTCTTTTAAAAGCTTCAGGTTTTCTACGATGGCTTTTTCATTCTCACAGTAAACAAACGTGCCTCCGGCTTCGTTGAGATTGATAGCGAACTGAATGGTCGGGTCCTCTTTCAGCTTTTGGTATACCGGTTTAGTGAAATCGATATTGGCAAACGGGTTTTCGAGCTTGCTGATCAACGCATTCCGAACCTTTTTCAGGATCTTTTCTTTGGTGGTGCTCTCTTCCATCAGATTTTCTTGAAGCAGTTTAAATTATCAGGATGAGCTTGTTCCGTCGTCCTTGTTTTCATCCGGATTTTCTTTATCCGCTTTTTTTGCAGTCTTTTTGGTAACCCTCTTTTTCGGTTTCGGATCTTTCATTAGATCAGTGGCATCACCCCATGGTCTTTTCCCAAAGATCTTTTCAAGGTCTTCACCGAAGATCACTTCCTTCTCTAACAACTTACTGGCAAGTTTATCGAGCTTGTCTTTGTTTTCTGATAAAAGCTTCAATGCTCTTTGGTAGCATTGTTCTACAATCGACTTCACCTCTTCGTCAATGATCTGGTTTGTTTTCTCACTAAAAGGCTTGCTGAAAGCATATTCCTGTTGCCCTGATGAGTCATAAAAGCTGATATTGCCTATTTTTTTACTGAACCCGAAATAAGCAACCATGGCAAAGGCCTGCTTTGTAACTTTTTCGAGGTCATTCAAAGCACCTGTTGACACTTTTCCGAAGATAACCTGTTCGGCTGCTCTTCCTCCCAGGGCAGCAGTCATTTCATCCAGCATTTGTTCGTAGGTTGTTATTTGCCTTTCTTCGGGAAGATACCAGGCTGCTCCGAGTGATTTCCCTCGGGGAACAATAGTGACTTTTACAAGTGGGTGTGCATGCTCCAGCAACCAACTGATGGAAGCATGTCCGGCTTCATGATAGGCTACGGCTTTTTTCTCACCCGGCGAAATGATTTTATTCTTTTTCTCTAATCCTCCAATGATCCTGTCGATAGCGTCCATAAAATCCTGCTTTGTGATCTTTTTATGGTTGATACGGGCAGCGATCAACGCCGATTCATTACACACATTGGCAATATCTGCCCCTGAAAATCCGGGTGTTTGTTTGGCCAGAAAATCGACGTTCACAGAATTGTCCAGTTTCAACGGTTTCATGTGCACCTCAAAAATTTCTTTGCGCTCTTCGAGGTCAGGCAACTCTACATGGATCTGCCTGTCGAAACGGCCAGCCCTGAGCAAGGCTTTGTCAAGAATGTCAGCTCTGTTGGTGGCTGCAAGAATAATGACACCTGAATTGGGCGTAAAACCGTCCATTTCCGTAAGCAACTGGTTAAGTGTATTTTCCCTTTCGTCATTGGCGCCGGTTATCGGGTTTTTTCCCCGTGCGCGTCCGATGGCATCAATTTCATCAATAAAAATAATACTGGGTGCTTTTTCCTTGGCCTGTTTAAACAGATCGCGTACCCTGGAGGCGCCAACGCCAACGAACATTTCCACAAAATCGGAACCTGATATGGAAAAGAAGGGCACGTGCGCTTCACCGGCTACCGATTTGGCCAGTAATGTTTTTCCGGTTCCCGGAGGGCCTACAAGCAGAACGCCTCTGGGAATTTTACCACCTAAACTGGTGTATTTGTCAGGTGTTTTCAAAAAGTCAACTATTTCTTTGATCTCTACTTTAGCCTCTGCCAGTCCGGCTACGTCTTTAAAGGTGATATTTACACTTGTATTTTTATCGTAAACCTGGGCTTTCGACTTACCGATATTGAAGATCTGTCCGCCGCCGCCGCCACCGCCGCGGCTCATCATGCGCATAAAAAAGAACCATACCCCGATGAGCAGAGCGAGCGGAAGTATCCAACTCAGAATCTCACCACCCCAGTTGTGTCGTGTTTCCGATTCAACAAAAACTTTGTCGATTTCACTAATGTTTTTTTGCACTTCTTCAACTTTTTCCTCGAAAAGTGCAGGGTCGGAAACATTATAATAATACTGTGCTGCCCCCTGGCCGAAACCTGTGCTTTTTTTTGCGTCTTTGTATTTATCCTGATCCAGCTTTTCCGGCTTAATATAGATTTCGGCAGTTTCCTTGTTTACAAGGATGACCTTCTCAACATCTCCATCAGTAAGCATCTGCTTTAAATTGCGCCAGTCGGTTTTCTCTGCTGTACTGCCAAAATTTAAAAAATTAATACCGATAAAAACCACAGCAAGTATCCCGTAGATCCAGTAAAAACTGAATTTTGGCTTTTTAGAATCACCACCGGTAAATTTTCCAAAAGGATTTCTGCTGTCTTTTTTGTCTGTTCGACTATCTGTTTTTTTCTTGTCTGCCATTCTGTCGTGAAATAAATAATTTAATCGTAGCTTTCGTACTCTTTGATATCAGCGTCAGCCCACAAGCCTTCGAGGTTGTAAAACGGCCTGATGTCTTCAAGGAATATATGAACTACAACATCAACATAGTCTATCAAAATCCATTCCGCATTTTCCAGCCCTTCTTTATTGTAAGGTTTGGTTTCACATTCTTTTCTGACAAATTCCAGAACATTGTCATAAATAGCTTCCAACTGTGTTTTTGATGGTGCATGGCAAATTATAAAATAACTGGTGACCGCATTGTTAATCTTTGTCAGGTCAAGGCTTACAATTTTTTTTGCTTTTTTGTCCTGCATCGCTTCAACAGCCGCCTGCAATATGTTAAAAGCGTCATCTTTTTCAAGAATTTTTTTCCCCATTAATGTCTTTTAAGTGAAAGATTCTGAACCTGCAAAAATAACGAAAAATGACACATGGATGACAGAAATAAAGGGGCATACTTCAAACACTTTTTTAGTGTTTATTTAGAAACAAATTGTACTTTTAACTTCTGATGCATTATGCGATCCATCATATCGATAAAGTTATCTCGACGAATGATCTTGCTTTTGAGGTATGTGCCGAAAAGGAGCCGGAAGAAGGAACTGTTTACGTCGCCTATGAGCAAACAGCAGGTAAAGGATACCATGACAACATCTGGGTAAGCGAAAAAGGAAAAAACCTGACGATGAGTCTCGTGCTCTGCCCAGGTTTTATTAATCCTTCGGAGCAGTTTGTGATCACGCAACTTATTTCCCTTGCCACAGCGGATACGTTGAAAACATTGATACCGGAGCATCTTATACGTATCAAATGGCCTAATGACCTTTATATAAATGAGGCAAAAGTCGGTGGTATTTTGGTGCAAAACAGTATTATGGGCGATCGGATTGAATACACTGTTGTGGGTATTGGTTTGAATGTTAACCAAAGGGAATTTCCGGAAAGTTTACCGAATCCGGTTTCCGTTGGCGGTTATACAAATAAAGATTATGAACTGGATGATGTATTAAAAAGTTTACTGCACTATATAAATGTCCGTTATACGGGGTTTAGTAAATATCCTGACAGGAAACAATTACAGGATGAATACCTGAAGAATCTTTACCGGTACCAGGATTTAGCTGCGTTTAAAGACAAGGACGGAATTTACAACGGCAGGATAACAGACGTTGATGCCTATGGAAGGCTGGAAATAACAGCGCAGAATGGCGCAAAAAAATATTACAATTTCAAAGAAGTTGAGTTTGTTTTAACTAATTAATCCTGGAATCTTTGGCTCAGTTTTTCACTGATCATTTGCACGAGATTTTCCAAAGGTTTTTTAGCGATCATCGCCATCATTGGGTTAAGGTCAGCGTCAACCTCTACTTTTGCCGTTGTTTGTTGCTGGGCTGATGCGTGTTCTTCCAACATGATCTTCAAAACAAATCGTATGGGTGATTTCCCGTCAGGAACGATGTCGATTTGCCGGTATGGAGTTTTTTCCTTGAATTTAAGTGTAAGACTCAGCATGCCGCTGATAGTGAAAGAGCAGGAGTCATTGTCAGATGTCCAGTTCACAATTTGTTCAGGCATCAGGTGTTCGTAATTATTGAAATCAGAAAGAAACTCAAACAGATCCTTTTGTGACGTATGAATTTCTTGTGGTTTTGCTGCAATGATCATAGTTAGTTTTTTTTATGTTGTTCGCTCCAGGCCTTCGGGTCTTTCCTCCATTCCATCAGCGAAACTTTTTCTGTTGCGGAGATGTAATCCATTTCAACGGCTTTCTTGATCATGTGCTCATAATCTGACAAGGCAATAAGCTGGCAGTTAGCTTCGGTAAAATTCTCATCTGCCACAGGAAGCCCGTACGTGAATATGGCCACCATGCCTTTTACAGTGCCTCCGGCTTCACGAATAGCAT
>Ga0164318_10003158_pt1 | contig 15536 bp, 13 predicted proteins | sample GuaBasSedimGuay9_FD_113734 | JGI IMG/M metagenome (GOLD analysis project Ga0164318, IMG submission 113734) | Subseafloor sediment microbial communities from Guaymas Basin, Gulf of California, Mexico - Guay9, Core 4571-4, 0-3 cm | ecosystem: Environmental > Aquatic > Marine > Hydrothermal vents...
CCTATGAGACTCTGGAATAGAAGGCATTGACCACCATGAAAAGGGCGGCGAGCAGGGTCGTGTACGCAAAAAGAAGCTTTAGGTGCTTTGGCTTCGTTTTCATGGCAAATTTCCCTCCGATAAAGCCGCCCACAATAGTTACCACTGCAAGAGGAAGCGCAAGAGCAGGGCTGAAATCACCCTGGATCGTATGCCCGATGAATCCCATAAGGGCTGTTGAAGCGATGAGCGTCGACGCCGTGCCGACTGCCGCCCGCATGGGCACTCCACATGCAAGAACCATAAGAGGGACGAGAAACGAACCGCCGGATACACCCACCATTCCCGAGCCAAACCCTGCCGAAAGGGTCACGGAAACGGCAACCCACAGGTTCACCGTGTAGGTTTGCCCTCCCGATTCAAAGCGCCAGTATCCAAAGCCTTTTTTTGTCCCATGTTCACCGCGCTCTTTGATGGGCAAAAGCATCAGTCCGCCTGCTATGGCAAGCAGACCCGAAAATATAATTTTCAGGGTGAAACCACTGAACCAGTGTGAAAAATACCCGCCGGCAAAGGCAGCGGATGCCGTGAGTGTCCCGATGAGAATGGCCAGGGGCCATACCACGGCCTTGTTTTTCTGAAATACGAAAAATGCTGCCAGGGCCGTCATGAAAAGGATAAACTGGCCGGTTGTGGCGGCCTGGTGCATGGGAATCCCGGAGAGGACCAGGAGCAGGACATAGAAATTCCCGCCTCCCCTTCCCGCCATGGTCATAACCACTGCCAGCACAAAAATAATCGCACATATGACGACAAGCTTCAGCATTCTTTTCCCGAGATGTACTGCTTTCGTGTTGCAGGAACTGAACCGGTTTCTATGATTTTGCCGAGTTCCAAAATCCTTGCCGAAAGTTTCTTGGCAGACTCCATTGCTTCCGGGTCTTCCTTTATTTCCTGCTTGGCATAGGCATAGCCGTGCACACCCCGGTTTGCAGGAATCATGTCGTGTTTCAGAAAAAAGGCGTGGATGGCGGTGATTGCACCTTCGGCGCCATCATTTCTGCCCACCACAACCGCGCCGCCGATCTTGTTTCTCAGTTTTCCCTTCAGACACCAGGTACGGTCTATGAATGCCTTCATCTGGCTGCTGACATTATTGAAATAAACCGGCGACCCGAGAATAAGGGCATCTGCCTTTAAGAGCCTCGGCATGAGTTCATTGAACATGTCATCATCAATGATGCATCTTCCCAGCTTCAGACATTTCCAGCAAGAACCGCACGGTTCAATCCAATAGTCGCTGATCTTGATAAACTCACCTGCGGTCTCTGAGAGCATCTGCATGAGCAGGTAATCGGTATTGCTCTTTTTCCTTGGGCTGCCGGACAAATATAATATGTCCATTTTTTCCTCATCTAAAGCAAGGCTTGAGTCTATTGTGCACCAACCGGCATTGAGGCCATTTCCAGCCGTGTCTTGATGACTTTGCTAATAAAGGGCCGGCTGCCGGCTGAAATCCGTTTGAAGACGGTTATTCCAACAACAATACCGATGGAGAGGCCACCTGCCGGACACAGACTCCAGAGAATCGCTTCCAGAAAAAAACCAGCGGTGAGCGGGACAACCACCCAGTCCCCTACCTCAGTCCCTGCCCTGTTCTCCACCTCACATGACCCAGAACTCATCCTTCTCACGTCCTACAAAATCCGCTTCTTCATTATATAGGTAAATGCAACCAGGCAAAAACTCCGATCATTTTCAGGCCCATATAAAACATGACGATGATAAATAAATACTTCAGCTGTTTGGCAGGCAACTTATGTGCAGCCCTTGCCCCTACCATGGCCATGGGGATACTGCACCCGGCAAGAAGCGCCCACTGGAGCCAGTTCAGGTACCCGGTTGAATATGGTGGCAGTCCCTGAACTCCAAGGCCATTCAGGAGGAAGGATAGCGCGCCTCCGATGGCCGTAAATATCATCAAGGCTGTTGAGGTCCCCACTGCCTGGTGTATCTTGAACTTCAGGAAGAATACCATAATGGGGACCATCAGGACACCGCCGCCGATCCCTATGATCCCAGAAAGGATGCCCAACGGAACCCCCCACAGGATGTATGGGGCAAGGCTTTCCGGCGGTTCATCCGTAATTTTCGGTGGTTTTGCCGTCAACATTCTTACGGCTCCCAATATGACCGCAACCCCGAATGCCACGGTAAGGACCTTTGCGGGCAGGTGAGCAGCCAAGAATGCTCCGAAAAACGCACCAACAGCGCCGGTTACCCCTAAGGTAATCCCTGCCTTCCACAGAACAGCACCCTTCCTATGGTGCGTCATGGACCCACTGAGGGCGGTTGGAAGAACAACTAGAAGATTTGTACCAAAGGCAATACGAATAGCGATCGTTGGATCTACCCCAATGTCTTTGAGGACCCAATACTGGACAGGTACCATAATAAAGCAGCCGCCCACCCCCAAGAGTCCAGAGGCAAAACCAACACAAATCCCCGTGATCAATAAAGCAATAATCTGTGGTGAATGCATAATCATAGCCAAGCCCTCCTTTAACATTGTCTTATTTCGATTTAGCTATTTAAAAAGACAAAAAAATAGTCAATATTTATGGCTTCTTCTATCAGGGCAAAAGCCATTTCTATGATAACAGCAAAACATATGCATGTCTGCTATTCCTCCAATGCTCCATTTTGCAGCTTTTCTACCGCATCAAATTATATCGTCATAATGGAATATATCTGTTCTTATTCACTTGTCAAGTTATTAAATGCATTGCCCAAAGAAAGACGTGTTTTATTACCACACGAGGGATAGCTAAGCCCTCTTTCGTTTTTTTTAACCTTGACCCTGACTGATCCAAATACTATGATTTTTCCGCAACGCTGATGGAACCATTTAATTGTGCGCCATGCTTTCTTTCTGAAACAAGATCCAGCAAATCAGGAAGGCAAAAGGAGAGACAGAGCAATATGGATGACAACTACATGAAATCAAGGGCGAAAAGGTATCATTTTCTTTCCACGCTTCTCCGGGATGAGATACCGCTTGAACTCATTGCCGCCATGCAGCGAGAAAAATTCCTCGAGAGCTTCAAAGAATCCGTAAAAGGATGCGGCTTTCTCGATATCATAAACGGGGCAGAGGTAATAACGAGGTGTCTCAAAAGCAATGACACTCAGAGCCTCTTTAACTATCTGCGTTACGATTACGCAGACATGTTTTTGAATGCCGGCCCAAATCCTGTTTTTCCGTATGAATCCGTGCACATCACCGGGGAACCGGTGGTCATGCAAGACCCGGTATTTGAACTCCGGGAGTTTTTCCGCAAGGCGGGCGTGCATAAATCACCCAATTTTAAGGATCTTGAAGAACATATTGCGGTTGAAATGGAATTCCTGCGTTACTTGCTCGAAAAAGGAAACCGTGATCTTTATAGAGATTTTTTCAAAAATAAATACTGCAAATGGGTATCTTCATTCTGTGACCAACTTGCAGCGTCCACAAAGACCGATTTCTATCAAGGACTGGCCCATTTCATCCGGGGGGCGATGATGTGCGAAAGCCTGAGGCTTGAGGGTTTCAGCAGAGGCGAGGAAACGGTTGAAGAATTGATGCTTGCGGTTGATTCCCTGAACCTTGACCCGGCCTACGCCACACTTGCTGAAGGCTCAGAAGAACCGCTCCCCGACAAGCAGGTACCAACCCACTGCTATACGTGTGGTGCTTTGTGTGGAATGACTGCAAAATTAAAAGACGGCATCCTCGTCGGCACTTCCGGACTCAATGGTGATCCAAAAGGAGGCGGCAGGCTCTGCCCAAAAGGAGGCTCTGCGGCAAAACACCTTTATTCTGCGTATCGACTCAAGGCCCCCCTTATCAAAGAAAATGGGAGATTTCGCAAGGCATCGTGGGACGAGGCTTTGGATAAAGTAGCCAACGGCATCAAAAGCATAGAAGAGGGAAAACTCGGTTATTTCCGAGGCAACGATTTCATAAACTGGATACATGAAGCGTTATTTGCCCATTTCGGATGTCCCAAGACCACACATCGACCAATGTGTGACAACTCCAATCGTATGGCCAATGAACATAACCTTTGCGATAAGAGGCCATGGATCAATTACGAGGATTCAGACTATATTCTCCATTTTGGCATGAACGAGTTTGCGAGTTCTTATGGACAAAGGAAAACCGCACAGCTCAAGGCCGCAATAAAAAGAGGCGCCAAACTCGTCGTTTTCGATCCCAGGAGATCTGAAACAGCGGCCGCTGCCACAGAATGGATCCCTATAAAACCAGCTACGGATGGCGCTGTAGCCATGGCAATGTGTTACGTCATCATAAAGAACAATCTCTATGATAGAGACTTCGTAGAAAATTGGACACACGGATTTGAAGAATTCAAGAAAAGAGTCTTGGGAGACAAAGACGGCATCGTCAGGAGTCCTGAGTGGGCATCCAAAATAAGCGGTGTTCCCGCTGAAACAATTGAGCGAATTGCCATTGAATTTGCGAAATCAAAAAACAAGGGTACCGCATCATGGACCGGGCTCGCACAAGTGCCTAACGGTATGTATAGTACTGCAGCAATACAAGCATTGAACGGGCTTTGCGGGACCTTTGACGCCCCTGGAGGCCCTTCTTTGCCATTTAAGCGAAAACTGAAATCCCCATGGGGAGATGGGCAAGAAAAGCCTCCCGAAAAACCAGCACCCAAGCTCGATACTTTTGGCATCTGGAGCGGATGGGCGCCCGCGCTTGTTTTGTCAGATGTGAAAGCTGGGAAACTAAAAGGATTGATCATATATTTTGGTGATCCTGTTTTATCATGGGGGAATCAACAAGCAACCACAAAGGCTATTGAACTGATGGAATTCAAAGCAGCTATTGAGGCATATATGTGCAACAGCGCGCTTTTGTGTGATGTTATTCTCCCCGATTCCACCTGGTTGGAACAGAGTCAGGTGAAACCTGACTGGCTTTATGAGGCCTTCATTGGATATTTCGCCGAGGTTGTCAAACCTATGTATGATACCAAGCCCATGTGGAAAATAACTGTTGAACTGGCAAAGAGACTCGGGCTTGGCCACTATTTTCCGTGGGAGGATATTGAAGATGCCTTTCGTAACCAACTGCAAGGGACTCCATGGTCTTTTGGAGAACTCAAAGAAAAGGGTTTTATTATCACTGATGAAGCAGCCTATTACAAATACAAGAGGTGGGAATCTATCAATCCTCCCGATGGCTACGGGTCCTCAGGCAAGAGTAAGACTGGAAAGTACAACTTCATAAACCCAGTTGCGCAGGAAAAGGGGCTTGATCCTCTACCAGATTACAAAGAACCGGCAAAAGACCTTATGCCCGACAGCGAGTATCCTTTTGTGTTTGGGAATTTCCGTCTTTACGAACATGAGCATTCATCAACCTTTAACAATTATCAGCTCATGAAAATGGCAGGGACCAATACTTTGTGGATCAACATGCTTGATGCCAGCGAACTGGGAATCAACAATGGCGAAAAGGTATTGCTCAAGTCTCCATGGGGTGCAATTGAGATGAAAGCCCAAACGACCTGGTCAATCATGCGGGGGGTCCTTGGTGCCGCTGGCGGATTCGGGCATGCAAGAGGACTGGAAGGTGATCCCAAATATCCCCATTTCGGTGGAATGAACGCGGCAGGAATCATGAAGCCTGACACTGCTGAAGACATAGGAGGCACACCTCTCTTGAAATATATCAAGGTCAGAGTCGAGAAGATAAGTTCATCCGAGTAAAGCGTGGTTTCGAAAAAAAGAGGGACTTCAATACTAAAGGCTATGCGCTTTTTCCTTCGATTCCGAGTCTCCCGCGGAAATAAATTGCGAATAAGCGAGAATGAAGCCAGACTGATATGATTTTTCATATTTTTCTTATCATCATAGCCTTCTACTTGTTGGCAACCCTTGCCCTGACCTACCTGGTGCATCAAATTCCCCGTGAACCAGTGCAATGTCATCCTGACTGGGGCCGTGTCCTTGACACCAGGATCCCGGCAGTTGGTGGTGGGGAACTCGAGGTGTGGCGCATTGAAGCTGAAGAGAAGTCAAGAGGGGTTGTGCTTCTGGCCCATGGATGGAGCAGGAACAGGGACAGGATGGTAGACAGGGCTCGCATTTTTGGGCGGATGGGATTTACCACCGTCCTGCACAGCGCAAGGGATCATGGCGGTTCATCCAGAAAACGTTTCATGAATGCCATCCGCTTTGCCCAGGATATTGAAACGGTCATGGACTGGATCAATGAACCGGTTCTGCTCTATGGCCATTCCATCGGTGCCGCAGCCGCGGTCATTGCCGCAAGCAGAAGGACAGCACAGATTCGACTCCTCTTTCTGGAAGGATGTTATGCGCGGACCAGAGAGGCCATGTTCAGCCTTTACCGGAACCAGAACAGTTTTCTCGGCCCTGTCTTTGCTCCCATGGTGCTTCTGTGGATGGACATTTTCTACCGGTTCCGGCTGGACACGGTGAGCCCGGTCAGGCTGGCTCCATCCATAGATCTCCCCGTCCTGATTATCCATGGCGGGAGAGACCAAAATTTTCCGCTTCATCACGCGTGGAGATTGCGGGACAGCTTTCCTGCCGGCCGTGCAGAACTCTTTGTGTCCCTTGGATCAGACCACAGCAGTTCAAGCCTTGATCCCATTTATCCTGACGTCCTTCGCGCCTTTGTGGAAAGGCACTTCCCTGCTTAACCCGCACGGGACTCTCTTATTGCCCTGATATTGCTTTTTATTTTTTCGAGGCCGGCCCTCCCAAAGGCAGACTTCCCGAATTTGTTTTCAAATGTTTTCTGATCCATGTGAAGGATCGTGTCGATTGAAGGCAGGCTTTCTATAGTTTCGACAGGGCCACGATTGAACGGGCACACTTCCTGGCAAATATCGCATCCAAAAAAACATCTCCCCATTCTCTTTCCCGTCCCAACGTCGATCGGGCCTTTTTTTTCAATGGTGAGATAGGAGAGACACTTTTGCGCATCAAGGAAAAACGGCCGTTCAAGCGCGCCGGTGGGGCACGCCTCGATGCATCGACTGCACGTCCCGCACATGCTCACCGCGGGTTTCACGGTCGGTATGGGAAAGAGCGCAGTGGTGAGGACCTCTGCCAGAAAAAGATACGAACCGTGACCGGGTCTGATGAGCATGTTGTTTTTCCCGATAAATCCGATACCGGACGTATAGGCAAAGCCTCGTTCCAGGAGAGGCGCTGAATCCACGCAGATACGGGACCGCGCCCCTGGGTATTCCTCGGAGATGAGGGCAGCAAGGGGCCGCGCGCGTTTCTTGATGCTGCCGTGATAATCGGGATCCTCTGGTCGGCTATACCTTGCGACCGTAAACCCGTCTGAAGTGGATATCTTTTTTGAAGGATAGGGATAGGCAAGGCAAATAATTGTCTCGCAGCCTTCAAGTACATTTCCCGGATCTGCCTTCAGATCCCTGTGGTCTTGAAGCCACTGCATGTCCCCGTATTTCCCGGCGCTTACCCATCGGCTGTACTCCTCGAAAAACGGTGGCCGGCCCGGTCGGCAAAAGCCTACCGCAATGAACCCAAGTTCAAGCGATCTTCGGGTGATGCGCTGAAAAAAAGGCATCATTCACACCATGCGGCAATGTTGATCAAAGCTCATAGGGTGTGAGGCTTTCATACCCCGTATCCGTCACCACAACAGTTTGCTCAAATTGTGCGGAAAGTGAACCATCCTCGGTCACGGCGGTCCAGTTGTCATCCAGAACATAGAGATCTTTCTTCCCCAGGTTTATCATGGGTTCGATCGTGAACACCATGCCGGGAACAAGGGGGACCCCTTCCCCCTTCCGGCCGTAGTGGGGCACCTGGGGCGGTTCATGAAAATCAAAGCCAACCCCGTGGCCGACGAACTCACGTACCACCGAACAGCCTTCTCCCTCCGCATACTGCTGGATGGCCCAGCCGATATCACCGATGGTGTTTCCCGGTTTCACCTGTTTAAGCCCGATCTTGAGGCTTTTTCGCGCGACCGCAACGATCTTTTCCGCATCAGCCCCCGGGCTTCCCACGAAAAAGGTTTTACTCGCGTCGGCATAATAGCCGTTCAAAATGGAAGTAACGTCCACGTTCACAATATCACCGTCCTCCAGGACCCGGTCACTCGGAATGCCATGACAGATGACCTCGTTTATGGAAATGCATACACTCTTGGGATATCCCCGGTAGTTGAGCGGAGCGGGCATTGCGCCATGTTTCACCGTGAAATCATGGACAAGTTTGTTTATGTCGTCTGTTTTTATTCCCGGCTTGATATGACGTTCCGCCAGGTCCAGTGTGTCCACCACCAGCCGACCAGCCCTTTTAATCCCCTCCACATCCTGGGCATCCTTCAGACGAATCCGGTACTTCTCTGCATACATGCGTTTTACATCAACCCGATCCATATTACTCCGGGCTTTGTTCATGCAGCATTTCTTATATTTGAGCCCGCTCCCGCAGGGGCAGGGGTCGTTCCGGCCTATCTTCCTTTTCTTGGTTTCATGTAACATGCATCATCCTCAGTTTCTTTCTCAAGGGTTGTTACTTGTCTCTATGCACAACAGCGCAAAATTCATCTTGTCAGGGATGGATATCAAACTCCTTTACCTCCAGACTCATCACAAAGTCAAGGAGGGATTGCGACACGAATTTTGTTGATCCCGCAGGCCTTCCCGGCTATGAAAGACAAATATGCCGGAAATCCTCAACAAAAAGAATCTCCAGACCCCCCACGTGTGGGCCTTCACCACCTACTTTGCCGAAGGATTTCCGTATACCTTGATCCGCATCGTGTCGTCTGTCTTTTTTCGCGACAATAAGGTCAGCCTTGAGGCTATCGGGCTCACCTCTCTTTTCGGGTTGCCCTGGGTCCTCAAGTTCCTCTGGGGACCCCAGATTGACCAGTTTGGCACCAAGCGCCGATGGCTCCTGAATACTCAGGGGCTGCTGGTCCTGCTTTTTCTTTTAGTCGCCCTGCTCACTCCCTTTCCACAAATGATCCGATATATCGCTGTCTTCTTCTTTGTCGGGTCTATTATTGCCGCGACCCACGATATGGCCATAGACGGCTACTACATGGAGGCCCTGGACAAAAAAAACCAGGCCCGGTTCGTGGGATACCGGGTCATGGCCTATCGGATCGCCATGATGACCGGAACCGGCATCGTGGTTACCATCGGCGCCGTATCCTCCTGGCGTCTGGCCTACCTCTCTGCGGCCGGAATGCTTGGTGTTTTGTTCATGTATCACTTTTTTCTCCTGCCCAGGGTAGAAACACCCCTGCGACCCATCCACCAGTGCATCAGCCCGCTTTTGCGCCTGAAACGCTCCCTCACGTTGGTGCTGATAGGACTCACCATTTTTGCCCTGCGGTGGAGCATGTCTTACGGATGGTATGAAAACCTGAAAAGCAATCTTCCTTTTCTTGGCCGCATCCGTGTGTCTGGCTGGATCGGAATCTCACTCCTGGTCCTCCTGGCAATCATGGCATTGTTCAGGAACTACATCAAGCAATCCCTTTTCAGGAATCCGGATGCCTTTTACTCAAGGGCCTTTCTGGCGTACATGGACAGGGAAAAAATGGGGGTGGCCCTTGCCTTTATCATTCTGATGAGAACCGGGGAATCCATGCTGGCTTCCATGGTATCACCGTTTCTCGTCGATCTGGGGGTAAAGGTCCACTACGGCTGGATTTCGGGTGGAGTAGGTCTCCCTTTCTCCATTGTCGGCGCCATGCTGGGAGGCTGGTTTATCGCCCGGTATGGTTTGAGAAAGACGATCTGGCCGTTTCTCCTTGCCCAAAACCTGACAAACGTCATTTATATGGTCCTGGCACTGGGGCTCAATGGGTATGTGACCATGAACACCGGTGCTGCGGTCCCTTCCCCCATAGGATCTTTCAATCTCTTCCTCCTCGCGTCGGTCCATGCTTTTGACCAATTTTCGGGGGGCCTGGGCACTGCGGTCCTGATCACTTTTCTCATGCGGACGTGCCTTTCCGATTACAAGGCTGCTCACTATGCCATCGGTACTGGTCTCATGAATATCAGCGGTGTACTTTCAGGGGTAATAAGCGGTTTCCTTGCTCAGTGGCTTGGTTATGGATGGTTCTTCGGCATCAGTTTCTTAGCATCCATCCCGGGCATGACGCTGATCTTCTTCATCCCGTTCCTGGATGAACAGGACAGTGAAATTCTACCCGCAGACTAACCCGCATTTCTTACGGGCAATAAACAGGACTCTTTTCTTACTCTTTGGCCTGAACGAGGAAAGTTCCCGGATCCAGACTTACGCTCACATCCGAGATGCTTGGGTGATCGTGATCCTTCAACAGCTTGAGCCGCATACCGCTGGTTTCAGGTTGCAGTTGCAGGATAATACTAAAAAGATCATCCACCTCGTGACAGGGGTATGGGATACCCCGTTCGTTGGTTTCCGTAATGTGGCGGTGGGAAAGGGCAGAAAACCATATTTCAGCATCTACTTCTTCGGCCAGACGCCTGAATGCTTCAAAGGTTTCTCTTGAGGCCTCTTTGCAATCCATGCCGTCCACGATGAGGGCATCGGGCTTAAACCCCATGTTCTTTTCCAGGTTTTCCAAGTTGGCGCGGAGTCGGTCCAGCGAAAAACTCTGGTTCAAATAGGCAAGGATCAGCCTGTTTTGATCGATACGGCCCCTGAACTCAAATTCATCCTCCATATCCAGGGCCTTCACCAGGTCATACAGGATAACGTTGTAGTAGGATGTCACCTTTTCGGGTGTCTCATCAAGGGAGACGTGCACCAGCTTTTCCCCGTGAAAGATCCGATCAAAAGCGATGTGGATGAGGCAGGCGGTTTTGCCCACTCCTGCCCTCGCTATGAGAACACCCAAATTTCCCGTGCCCAGTCCTTTCCGGGAGGATTGATCCAACAGCTTCAGCGGACTCACAGATATAAATCTTTCCATATCACTTTTCTCCCTTTTCCTTTTCTCTAAATTCCCGTTTGAGATCTTCCGCGATGGATTCGGGGACCTTTGCATATTTTGAAAATTCCATGGTGAATTCTCCCTTTCCCTGGGTCAGTGACCGCAGAACGGTGGCGTAGCCGAACATCTCCGCGAGGGGGACTTCAGCATCTATGGCGCTGAAAGCCCCGTCCTCAGCGGAACTCATGATGAGGCCTCTTCGCTGATTGATGGAGGCCATCACGTTTCCCTGAAATTCAGAAGGACATTCGATGGACACCTTCATAATGGGCTCCAGGATCACAGGGCGTGCCTTGTTGTATGCCTGGCGAAATGCCCCAACGGCGGCCTGAGTAAACGCCCGTTCAGACGAGTCCACACTATGTGCCTTACCATCATTCACTGTCACCTGCATGCCGGCAACGGGGAAGCCGAGCAAAGCTCCTTTTCGGAGGCAGGACTGGAACCCCTTGTCAACAGACGCAATAAACTCCGTGGGAATGGCTCCCCCTTTTACTTCATTGACAAACACATAGGAGCCGTCTTTTGAAGGCTCCATAAATCCGGCGACCCGTCCGAACTGGCCCGCTCCCCCGGTCTGCTTCTTGTGCGTGTAATCAAACTCGGCCTTTGCGGTAATGGTTTCCCGATACGCCACCTGCGGGATACCGGTCACCACCTCCGCCTGAAATTCCCGTTTCATTCTTTCCACGTACACGTCCAGATGAAGTTCGCCCATGCCCGATATAATGGTTTCGCCCGATTCCGCGTCCACGTGAGTACGGAAAGTGGGGTCTTCACGGGTAAACCGATTCAATGCCTTTGACATATTTCCCTGGGCCTTGTTGTCGGATGGGACGATGGTCATAGAAATAACCGGCTCTGGAACAAACATGGTGGACATACTGTAATTCAATTGCCCATCCGTAAAGGTGTCACCCGAGTAACAATCAACCCCGAACAGGGCCACTATTTCTCCGGCCCCGGCACGCTCGATATCTTCCATCTCATCAGCATGCATGCGAACCAGTCTTCCTACCTTTATCTTCTTTCTGTTCCTGGTGATAAAAATATCATCTCCCTTGCCAATGCTTCCCTGGTATACCCGCAGGTAGGTCAGTTGTCCATAGGGGGTCACTTCCAATTTGAAAGCAAGTGCCACCAGGGGCTTTTTCGAATCAACCTTCAGGGGAATTTCCTTTTCATCATGGTCCAGGTCGAGGGCAATGTTCTCCACATCCGTGGGGGAAGGCAGATACCTGTTCACCGCGTCTAACAGGGGCTGGACACCTACATTCTTGTACGCTGATCCCACAAAAACAGGGGTCAGTTTGCGTGCCAGGGTCCCGTTTCGAACGGCTTCATGAATGAGATCATCTTCCACCCGTTCTTCCAGGATCGCCTCGGTCAGTTCATCAGAAAACAGGGAAGCCGCATCCAGGAGTTCCTCATGCCTGGCTTTCGCCTCTTCCAACAGTTCCGCGGGAATTTCCTTAACATGCAGAGTTTCGCCACGGTCTCCTTCAAAATAGACAGCCTTCATCGATACCAGATCCACCACCCCGGAAAAACCTCCTTCCAGTCCTATGGGAATCTGCATCAACACCGGATTCTCGTTCAATTTTTCCCGGATCTGCATGAGAACCCTGTTGGGATCTGCCCCGGATCGGTCGCACTTATTAATAAAGGCAATGCGGGGTACCGCGTACCGGTTCATCTGCCGGTCTACAGTGATGGATTGGGACTGCACTCCTCCAACTGCGCAGAGGACGAGAATAGCCCCGTCCAATACCCTGAGGGCACGTTCCACCTCTATGGTGAAGTCCACATGCCCCGGCGTATCAATGATATTTATCTGGTGCCCCTTCCACTGACAATAGGTGGCGGCTGAAGATATGGTGATGCCGCGCTCTTTTTCCAGTTCCATGGAATCCATCTTGGCGCCCACGCCGTCCTTTCCCCGGACTTCGTGAATGGCATGGATACGCTTCGTGTAGAACAGGATCCGCTCGGTAAGGGTGGTTTTCCCCGAGTCAATGTGCGCGCTGATTCCGATATTTCGCAAGTTTTGTATCTCTTCCATAAAAAACCTCTGTGTTCTCTGCGGCTCTGTGGTGAATCCAGATGAAAAAAAAGAGGGTTCGCAAAAGCAAACCCTCTTGAACCATACACTACTTTTTAAGAAATTAGAAGGGATAACATTCCAGATCGATTATCCTGTCCGCGATTTCTGTTTTCAGACTGATGGTATTGATGGGCTGATATCTCGCCAGTTTCTTGAGTCCTGCGAGTTGTGTCCTCAGCATATCACCCTCTTCCACATACGCCAGCGCCTGTTTTGCCCACAATTCAATCCTCGGGATCGTATCATCTACGTAGGCCTTGGTAGCTGCGATCTGGTACTTCGCCTTTTCCTCTCCCACACTGTCTATGAGTTTGAGAGTCCGGAGCAAACCGCTCTCCATGGCAAATATTTCAATAATAATATCCGCTATCCTGGCGAGAACTCCCTGCTCCCTGGCCAGCTTCTGCTGGAACTTCTGGGCAGCCACGCCGGCTACCATGAGTGCAATTTTCTTACTCATTTTTACCATATGTTCCTGCACTGCCAGGGGAGTATCGGGGAGCTGCACGGACAAGGGTGAATAAGTCATGAGTTCCCCGGCGATTGCCTGTGCCGCCTGCAACAGCCCCAATTTTCCCTGCATGGCCCGCCGCATCATGGTGCCGGGAACCAGCATACGATTGATCTCGTTTGTCCCCTCCCAGATACGGTTAATCCTAGAGTCACGGTAGTATCGCTCCGCAGGATATTCAGCAGTAAATCCATATCCGCCCAGGATCTGCACATATTCATCGACGCAATATTCCAGGCATTCAGACCCGTATACCTTGGTGATGGAGCATTCCGGGGCATACTCCTCAATGGCCTTTGCGTTTTCCGCGCCGCTTTTCTTGGCCTCCACATCCAGCGTCCCGAGTTTTGCATCAAACATACCCGCCATACGGTACATCATGCTCTCACTCATGTAGCCCTTAATCGCCATATTGGCCAGCTTTTCCTTGATCATGCCGAAAGAGCTGATGGGGACCTTGAACTGAATCCTTCCATTGGCATACTTAACAGCCCCGGTCACACAGGCCTTGCAACCACCGGTAGTCATAGCCCCCAGTTTCCAGCGCCCGATATTGAGGATATTGAATGCAATCTTGTGCCCTTTTCCTACTTCAAACAGTACGTTTTCAACCGGGACTTTGGCATCTTCCAGGATGACGGGACGTGTGGAGGACCCATGGACCCCCATCTTTTTTTCTTCCTTGCCCGTGGAAAATCCCGGAAAATCCTTTTCCACAATGAAACCGGTAAAATTCTCACCGTCAACTTTCGCGTAAACAATAAAGCTCGTCGACCATGCCGCATTGGTGATAAAGAGTTTTTCACCATTAAGAATGTAGTATTTCCCGTCTTCCGAAAGCACCGCCTTGGTCTTGGCATTCAGCGCATCAGTACCGGCGCCTGGTTCCGTCAGGCAGTAGGAGGCACACCACTCGCCGGACGCCAACTTTGGCAAGTACTTGCTCTTCTGCTCTTCATTGCCGAAATAGACAATAGGGAGGGTTCCGATACCGGTGTGCGCCCCATAGACCACAGAAAACGATCCCGCGGTTCCCATAAGCTCGCCTGCGATGGTGGTACTCACCTTGTCCAGGCCCAGGCCGCCATATTCTTCCGGTACGTCGGTTCCGAGAAGCCCCAGTTCCCCGGCCTTGCCCAGGATCTCCATGACCAACTCAGGGTTTTTTTCCTCCAGTTCCTCAATATGGGGCTCAATCTCCTTGGCCACAAAATCAGTTGCAGTCTCTTTGATCATCTTGTGTTCATCAGTAAAATCTTCCGGTGTAAACACCTCTTCGGGATTCACATCCGTAATCAAGAACTCGCCTCCCGCGAAAATCTTTTCAGCCATTTTCCTGCTCCTTTCAACTCAGTAAAATCAGTAGTCCTCTCTTTCAAAAATCCCGGCAGCTCCCATGCCGAACCCGATGCACATGGACACCAGTCCCCAACGCAGATTCCGCTCCTCCATTTCATAGACAAGCTGGGTGGTCAACTTGGCCCCGGTGCAGCCCAAGGGATGGCCGAGCGCAATGGCCCCGCCGTTCACGTTGGTGATTTCCTCGTTGATTCCCAGCTCCCGGATGCAGTAAATGGCCTGGGCCGCAAACGCCTCGTTCAGTTCAATCAAGTCCATCTGGCCGAGGGACATACCGGCGATTTTCAGCACCTTCGGAATGGCCACGGAGGGTCCGACCCCCATGTATTCCGGTTCACACCCCTCCACGGCATGAAAACGGAACGTGGCCATGGGCTTGAGTCCCAGTTCCTTTGCCTTTTCCTTGGACATCAGGAGGACCGCGGCGGCAGCATCACTGGTCTGGGATGAATTTCCCGCGGTAACAGACCCATTGGGCTTGAACGCGGGACGAATCTTCGCAATACTCTCTTTTGTAGTCCCCGGACGTACTCCTTCATCCGTATCAAAAA
>Ga0164318_10003159_pt1 | contig 15535 bp, 10 predicted proteins | sample GuaBasSedimGuay9_FD_113734 | JGI IMG/M metagenome (GOLD analysis project Ga0164318, IMG submission 113734) | Subseafloor sediment microbial communities from Guaymas Basin, Gulf of California, Mexico - Guay9, Core 4571-4, 0-3 cm | ecosystem: Environmental > Aquatic > Marine > Hydrothermal vents...
CGTTTTGGAGTCCAACGCTTGCCGCTTTGGCGCTTGGAGTCCAACGCTTGCCGCTTATTTATTGACTTAGACGCGGCGGCGACAAAAAATGTGAGGGTAAATTCATTTAGAAATCAGATTTTTCAAAAAAATCGGATTTCTTGATTAACGGAGGGAAAAGGGCCATCACTGAAATTGAGTTAATCAATTCGCTAACCTGGCCCTCAAAAAAACCGCTTAATGTAGACATTTTGGCAAAAGCGGTTTGGCTGGCGCATGGCCGCCCAAAGCCAGAATTCATCACGAGGACGCGATAGCCATTTAAAATGGGATGGCGGCACAGTGAGGTTTTGTGAGTTTTATCTACTTTGATGCCCTACCTAATTGTTCACAGGTAACTCTGACGGCCATAAACTATTTTGGAGGTTTTCAAATGAAAGTATGGCCCTATATCGCAACGCTTGCCGCTTTGGCGTTTTGGAGTCCTACTAAATTAACGTTTGGACTCCTGACGACTGCCAAACTAAAGTTTGGACGACTGATTCCGGCCATTAGTTAGTTTGGACTCCTGTTGACTGCCAAACTAAAGTTTGGACTCCTGATTCCTGCTTAATGTAGACACTTTGGCAAAAGCGGTTTGGCTGGCGCATGGCCGCCCAAAGCCCGAATTCCTCACGAGGACGCGATAGCCATTTAAAATGGGATGGCGGCACTGAATTCTTTAGAAATCCTATTTTTCAAAAAAATCTGATTTCTTGATTAAATAATTAATAACGTGAGTTCGCTCAGTGAGTTATAGAATTATTAATTATATAACTCGTTATTTTAAATGACTTTTAAATCAATCAGTTAAAAAAACAACAACAAGCAAAACTTGGCTCTAACAGTCTATGGCCCACAATTTTCCGGTTATTAACGTATTTAGGACTTACGCATTGACAGATGAAAATATTTATGAGTCATTTTAAATACAAGGAATTACAAATTTAGGGTCAGTTTTTTTGGGCAATTTTCATCAATTTAGCCACGGGTCGAATATTCATAACTCATTGATATTAATCGTTAATACAATGTCAATGCGTAAGTCCTAGTATTAATGTTAAGGGTTTAATCGTCAAAAAAGTGTGGAACTTCACTGAATAAATAATGACGACTACTACAAACATTAAGTCGCTAAAGCGACTACTACAAACGTTACTACTACAAACGTTACTACTACAAACGTTACTACTACAAACGTTACTACTACAAACGTTACTACTACAAACGTTACTACTACAAATGTTAAGTCGCTGCTTGGAGTCCAAAGCTTTGGACTCAAATCTATCTCTTCTGGCACTCGCAGGGTTTTCCCTCGTAGACTTTTTTGTTGATCTCCGCTAACTTATTTTGCGCAGACTCGCTTTTCGGGTTGACGGCATACGAGTATGGGACTGTACATTCAAAGAGAGTGAACGGTATACCCTCCGGTGGCGTCCTCAAGTAATAATTGCAAACATCCACGATGGTTCCGTTTCCAAGCCTAAGGTTTGGTATAAACGCTGGGTCGAGAGACCTCTCAACCGCCACCTTTAGAGAAGACCCACTACTGTACTGGGCATGAGCCTCCGCCAAACCATTGCAAATCTCATTCGGAGTGGCAGGAGTGGCAGGAGTGGCAGCAGTGGCAGCAGTGGCAGCGGATGTCGCCAGTATAAGCGGTAATAAACTCTGTTTGGTGAGCGTCTTGAGTTGATTTTTAAACGATGATTTGAATAACACTATGTTACCCTCCTTTCTTAATATATGGAGTTTTCTCAATACCCCAGTTAATGAACCAATGCCATATCGTACCGCTTTTGGGTGAGGGCAACCATAAAGGATTGCCCCTACATTACATAACGGTTTGTAGGGGCAATCCCACGTGCAAAGCCCTTAACTTAATGGCATTGAGTTAATGAACACAGTCGGTGATTGGTAGCGGCTTTAGGAAAGTTTTACAAACCACCGAACCTAAATCCTCTTGGTTATGAACGGAGAGGATTTTGAAAAAGGTTGGGCATCATACGCCGAACAGTTAACGATTGCAAGAGTCTTACCACAAGGCAAAAATTTTTTTCTGCGGTAAATCATCCTGTGATAGACAAAATACACCCCTAAATCCCTTTTCCAGAGGAACACCGGGCGAACACGCTTATTTCTTTTTAATGGGTTTAAAATAAATCCGTTAAAAAAAAACCAATAGGCTTGACTGGTTTATTTCAGTCTATTCTGTTCGCAAATATCCGATTTCTTTAAGAAATCGGATATTTTAAAAAAAAAGTCGAACTGACGTTAGTACTCTGTCAATGTTCTATTGACGAGTAACCGCTTTAACTTGGCATTGCCAAACATTCTCTGGCGTTGCCAAATTAAAGTTTGGGCGCTTGCCAAACTTGAGTCCTGCCAAACTAAAGTTTGGACTCCTGCCAAACAGTAAGTTATCCCCTACACTTTTTTTGTAAAAATGAATTGTCAAGGAAGCGCCTACTTTAATCTTCGATGTTTTGCGCCCATTTTTTTGTGGTAAAGCTAAAACTATAAACGGCACAGTACCACTACCTATCAGTCTATTAAACTTGATGATTATTCATAATCATAGACGGTAGCTATTAATAGGCAATACTCACGATAATATTAAGAGAAATTTTTGGGTGGTATCAGTTCCAATAGAGACAAGCTGTCTGACATTTTTTCTGTGTGCGATTAAAATATAAGTGACTGTTTTATAAACGTTAAATAAGATTTTTTTTAAGAATAGTGCCTATTCTATTATTTAAACTCGTAGTCGTTATAATACAATCACATAATTTAATTAGGGTTAATACCAAAATACGCGGCTTTTCAGACGGTCGTTCACGGCGTATTTTCGCACTTTTTTAGTAAAAATACTGTATTCTTTTTATTATCGATAATATAGCGTTATTTTACTAAGATAAAACAGGCGATTGTTAGAAAATTTACGGGGGTTATAATTTTTGCTAGTGATGATTTTAGAATCACTAACCTATTGTTATAACTAAATAATTTAGAACAATTATGTATAATCAACCCATAATATATCCTAGCAACAGTTTATAACCAGACACCCTCCCCGCAATTTACCCGCTATTTACCCGCTATTCCTCCACTTCGGCCAAAAGAAATCCGATTTTTCAAAAAAATATGATTTCTCCGCCGGATCACGCTTTATCATATTATTTAATTCCTTTACGCTAACGTAGTACAACTAATTGCGCGGATAAACGAATTAGCAGTCACGTAGTACAACTAATTGCGCATAAAATTAATTGCAAAATTATAGACTTATCATTGATTAATTATTCATTTTTCATTATTCATTATTCATTTTTCATTAGTATACTGTCCCTTCAAGGGATAGTATCTGCTGCTCTTCTTTGTACCTATTTCGTTTCGTGACGAACCCATTTAACGTATTCTTCCAGCGAAGCTTGCGTGTCAACTTCAAGCACGACGAACTCAGGCAACTCATAAGGATGGAGTTCTAGTAGTCGCTTTTTAAGGGCTTCTACACCATCTGCCGCTACTTTCATCATCAGTGTTATTTCTTTATCCATACACGCTTCTCCCTTCCAGAAGTAAACGCTCTGAATGGGATAGAAATTGACACAAGCCACGAGGTGTTCTTCTACTAGGGTTTTGGCGATGTCTTCACCTTTGTCGGGTGGAGTGTTTGTTAAGGCGATTTTCATAAATGACTCCTTTTATTAGGAAATTTTAGAATGCGAGAGGCTCAGGAGTACAAACTTTAGTTTGTACGAGCTACGCCAAAAAGGCGATAAATCGCCTACTACTAACGATAAATCGCCTACTACTAACACTTCTGGTTGAACTGGGCCTTTTATAAATGTTGTACTACGTTTCCCCTAATTCGTTTATCCGCGTAATTAGTTGTACTATCAGACATAATCACAAAATCCCCAACTCCTCCCAAATTCCGTCAATTTTTTCCTTAACCGCCGCCGTCATGCGAATGGGTTTGCCCCACTCACGTTGCGTTTCGCCGCGCCACTTATTAGTGGCATCAAAACCAATTTTACCTCCCAAACCAGACACTGGTGAGGCAAAATCTAAATAATCAATTGGCGTATTGTCAATAATAGTCGTATCACGGGCTGGATCCATGCGTGTTGTCATTGCCCATATAACATCTTTCCAGTCACGCACATTCACATCGGCATCCGTGATTATCACAAATTTTGTGTACATAAATTGGCGTAAAAATGACCAAACACCAAACATCACGCGCTTAGCATGGCCGGGATATTGTTTATTAATACTGACTATTGCCATCCGATAGGAACACCCTTCGGGCGGTAAATAAAAATCAACGATTTCGGGGAACTGTTTTTGTAAAATGGGCACAAAGACTTCATTGAGTGCCACCCCCAAAATGGCCGGTTCATCGGGAGGGCGGCCGGTGTAGGTGCTATGATAAATCGGTTGGTGGCGATGGGTAATACGTTCTATCGTAAAAACGGGAAAGGCCTCAACTTCATTATAATAGCCGGTATGATCACCAAACGGCCCTTCGGGCGCGGTTTCGTCAGGATAAATAAAGCCTTCAAGGACAATTTCGGCACTCGCTGGCACTTGTAAGTTATGCGTCAAACAGCGCGTGACTTCGGTGCGACTACCGCGCAGTAAGCCAGCAAAGGCATATTCCGACAACGTATCCGGCACTGGTGTCACCGCTCCCAAAATCGTGGCCGGATCAGTGCCGAGTGCCACCGCTATCGGAAACGGTTCACCCGGGTGAACTTGTTGCCATTCTTGAAAGTCTAACGCGCCGCCCCGATGGGCCAGCCAACGCATAATAACTTTATTTTTATCAATGACTTGCTGACGATATATGCCTAAATTATGTCTGGACTTATGTGGCCCTTGTGTGACGACTAAGCCCCATGTAATCAACGGGCCGGCATCTTCAGGCCAACAAGTTTGAATGGGCAAGCGAGATAAATCGACTTCGCTGCCCACCAAAACCTTTTCTTGACAGGGCGCTTTGCTAAGCACTTTGGGCGGCATATTTAAGACTTGTTTAAAGAGCGGCAACTTGTCCAAAGCGTCTTTAAAGCCTTTAGGCGGTTCGGGTTCTTTTAGAGAAGCCAGCAATTGGCCTACTTCGCGCAAGGCCGTCACCGATTCTTGCCCCATACCAAGAGCAACTCGTTTTGGTGTCCCAAATAAATTCGCTAAGACGGGAATACTGTGCCCTTTGGGATTTTCAAATAATAGGGCCGGGCCTTCGGCTCGCAAAGTGCGATCACAGATTTCGGTCATTTCTAAATAGGGATCAATTTCAAGCGGAATGCGCTTGAGCTCGCCTAATTGTTCAAGTTGTGCAATAAAATCGCGTAAGTCTTTGTAGTGCATGAGTGTGTCCTTTTTTCAGTGATCAGTGTTCAGTTATCAGTTATCAGTTTTCAGTTATCAGTTATCCGTTTTCAGTTTTCAGTTATCCGTTTTCAGTTTTCAGTTATCCGTTATCAGTTATCAGTTATCAGTGTTCAGTGATAAGGAATGACAAACGAATAAATAAAACACACCCTTCTCGGAATCAATGCCATTAAGTTAAGCAATAAAACACCTACAAAAAGTATAACAATGAAGCGCGACAGAGGGCCATAACCTAATTTGAAAGATTTTATGGCCTGAAAAATCTTGAGTTCAGTGCGCGTGAGGCGATAAATCGCCTACTACTAACGACTACTAACGACTACTAACGACTAAATATGATTAGTGAAGAGCCAATATTTTTAGATTGTCCTTTTTCTGAAAAGGACGAAGCCAAACAGCTTGGGGCTAAATTTGATTGGGCCAAAAAAAAGTGGTTTATTCCTGTAGACCTTGAAATTGAGCCGTTTACTAAATGGTTGCCCAAAACAGTTGCTGCGACAACGGAAAATCCTGACGAAGACAGCCTTACGCTGAATGACTTATTGTTGAGTGTTCAACAAACCATTGCGGCGCGATATAACGACCGTTATTGGGTACGCGCTGAAGTTGTGAATGTGTCAGAAAATCTGCATGTTTACATGGAACTGTCTGATTATGATAGCGATGGCAATGAAGTGGCAAAAGCCCGTGCTACGCTTTGGAATCATCGGGCGGATGCCTTGCTTGAGCGTTTTTTCGATGCCACCGGGATGTCTTTTAAAGCCGGCCTTAAAGTGTTATTGCAGGTGCGTGTTGAGTTTCATCCGCGCTATGGCTTTTCGCTTGATGTCTTAGATATTGACCCTAATTTCACTTTGGGGGAAATGGAAGCCAAATTAAATCGCATTAGAGAGCGGCTGAAAAAAGCGGGCCTTTATAATAAAAATCAACAAGTTGCAACAGCAACCGACTTCTGCAAAGTGGCCGTGATTGCGCCGCCACAAGCGGCCGGATTAGGCGATTTTAAAAGTCAAGCGGAAAAATTAGAGGCCGCCCTACTGTGTGAATTTCAGTACTATCGGGCCAGTTTTCAAGGCAAAAATACTCTTATTGAAGTCCCAGCCGCGTTCGATTTAGTCAATCAAGATCATCAAACTGAGCAATTTGATGCTGTTGTTATGATTCGCGGTGGCGGCCCAAAAGCTGACCTTTTTCAATTAAATGAATATGAAATCGCTAAAGCCGTTTGCACAGCGCAATTGCCGGTGATAGTCGGGATTGGACACGAACGGGATAAAATATTACTAGACGAAGTCGCTAATCATGCCTGTCATACGCCCAGTTTAGTCATTAGCCACATTGCTAACACCATTATTCAAAATGCGCGAAATGCTAAGCAAGATTGGCAAACCGTTGTGCAGTTAGCGGCAGAAATCTTGCATTCCGCCAAGGCGGACAATGAACGATTGAACGCGCAAATTCGAGAACAGTCTGTTAGGCTTTTAGGAGAACAGCGCAAAAAAATCGCTACTCTAATGCAGGAAGTTAAAAATGCCAGTCAAAACCAACTGAATCAGGCTCGTCATCAGACTAAGTTTTTGATGGAACAAGTTTTGTTGGGTGATCCAAAAATGATTCTAAATCGCGGCTATGCCATTGTCAGAAATCGCCAGAATAAGGTGATTACCAGCTTCGCTGCGGCACAACAAGAAAAGTCGTTAGTTATTGAATTTAAAGACGGGCGCGTGGCTTGCAAGATTTAGGAATTTCGTCCGACACTTGCCAAACCTAAAGGTTTGGACTCCAGTAAAACCGTTAAAAAAACGGGCTTAAAAAGGATAAAAGCTTTAGCTTCTTCGTTGCTTCTTCGTTGCCAAACTTAAAGGTTTGGACTCCCAAAAACTGTTTTGATTCCAAACGTTACAAAATCGGAGTTGCCAAACCTAAAGGTTTGGACTCCCGTTAAAAAAACCGTTAAAAAAAACCGTTAAAAAAGCGGGGTTAAAAAGGATAATATCAAATTATGTCACAAAAAACAGATTCCTACCGAAAAAACTACCAAAAGCTCAAACAAATTACACAAAAAATGCGTGATACTGACGAACCAGATATTGACCAATTGGTTGCCATGGTAGGCGAGGCTACCAAAGCTTATAAAAGCTGTCAAGCTCGTATTGAAGCGGTTGAAAAGGCACTAGGGCTGGTGAGTGAAGAATGAACGAAGGTAGCGCGTGTTTGGCTCCCAGAGAAATTTTTCCAAAAAATAGGATTTCTTGGCTAAATCGACTTTGGCGGGGCGCTCTTTGGCAAAAGAGAACGCGCCTTTCTGTGATATAATAACGCCCTTTTTCAGCACACTGCTAATTTTACGATCAAGCTAAGGATATATAAAATTAAATGGTTCAATTTGCCAAAGAAATCCAGACAGTTAATATCGAAGACGAGATGAAACAGTCTTATCTCAATTACGCCATGAGCGTGATTGTGGGTAGGGCGTTGCCGGATGTACGTGATGGGCTTAAACCCGTGCATCGGCGTTCATTGTATGCTATGCACGGACTAGGTAATGCGTGGAATAAGCCCTATAAAAAATCCGCAAGAATTGTGGGTGAAGTGCTTGGGCGTTTCCACCCTCACGGTGACGCTGCCGTGTATGATACTATCGTGCGTATGGCGCAACCGTTTTCCTTGCGTTATATGTTAGTTGATGGGCAGGGAAATTTTGGTTCAATAGATGCGGATAATCCAGCGAGTATGCGCTACACAGAAGTCCGCATGGCAAAAATTACTCACGAATTACTGACGGATATTGACAAGGAAACCGTCGATTTTGTGCCTAACTATGATGAATCTGAAATAGAGCCCACCGTTTTTCCAGCTCGCATTCCTAATTTACTTATCAATGGTTCCAGCGGCATTGCCGTCGGCATGGCAACCAATATTCCGCCTCATAATCTGCGCGAAGTAATTGAAGCCTGTGTCGCGTTGATTGATGATCCCGATTTAACCATTGAGGGATTGATGGAATATTTGCCCGGCCCCGATTTTCCCACCGCCGGCATTATCAATGGTGCAGCAGGTATTTTAGACGGTTATAGCACCGGGCGCGGGCGTGTTTATCTCCGCGCTCGTACTGAGATTGAGGAACAAGACAACGGCAAACAAAAAATTATCGCCACCGAGTTACCCTATCAGGTTAATAAAGCCAAGTTAGTTGAAAAAATTGCCGAACTCGTCAAAGATAAAAAAATAGAAGGTATCAGCGCGTTACGTGATGAATCCGATAAAGACGGTATTCGCGTCGTTATTGAATTGCGGCGCGGAGAAAATGCCGATGTCGTGCTGAACAATCTTTTTCAGCACACACAAATGCAAACCGTGTTTGGTATTAACGTGGTGGCGCTGGTAGACGGGCAACCCCGCCTACTCAATATTAAGCAATTGATTGAATTGTTTATTCGCCACCGGCGCGAAGTGGTGACGCGGCGCACCGTGTTTGAATTACGCAAAGCCAGAGAAAGGGCGCATATTTTAGAAGGCTTGGCGGTGGCGTTAAGCAATATTGATAAGATGATTGTGCTGATTAAAGCGGCTAAAAATCCGCAAGAGGCGCGGCAGAAATTATCAGCCAAAGCTTGGAAACCAGGCATCGTAAAAATTATGTTGAAAGGAGCGGATGCCCAAGCATTGCGCCCCGAAGGACTTTCTGCTGAATTGGGCTTGAATAAGACGGGCTATGGTTTGTCTGATGCACAAGTGCAAGCGATTTTAGAATTACGTTTGCACCGTTTGACGGGCTTAGAACAAGACAAAATTCGAGAAGAATTTCAAGTCTTGTTGGATCGCATTAATGAATTGTTAGAGATTCTTAACTCTACTTCTCGCCTGATGGAAGTTATACGCGCCGAATTGTTGGTAGTGCGTGACGAATATGGCGATGAGCGGCGCACTGAAATTGTTTTTAAAGGTGTCGATCTCAGCGTAGAAGATTTAATCACCGAAGAAGATGTTCTCGTCACGTTGTCCCATGAAGGCTACGTCAAAGCGCAGACGGTGAGCAGTTATTCCGCCCAAAAGCGCGGTGGCAAGGGCAAGTCTGCTACGCAAATGAAAGAGGCAGATTTCATCGACAAGCTCTTTGTCGCTAGCACCCACGATACCATTTTATGCTTTAGCAGTTTTGGCAGGGTTTATTGGTTGAAAGTCTACCAATTGCCGCAAGCCAGCCGTGTTTCACGCGGTAAACCGATTGTGAATTTGTTGCCGTTGGGCGAAAATGAGCGAATTAATGCGGTATTACCAGTACGTGAATTTACCGACGACGAATTTGTTTTCATGGCAACCGCCAAAGGCATTGTGAAAAAAACGGCGTTAATCGAATTTTCCCGCCCTCGTTCTAACGGGATTATTGCCGTCGGTTTGGATGAAGATGATCAATTAATCGGTGTCGATATTACCGATGGGGAACGCGATGTCATGCTATTTAGCAAAATGGGCAAAGCTGTGCGCTTTTCGGAAGAAAGAATTCGTAGGGTAGGGCGCACGGCTCGCGGTGTGCGTGGCATCACATTAGCGCCTGACGATAAAGTGATTTCGCTCATTATCACGCACACGGAGGGCACTGTGCTAACCGCCACTGTTAACGGCTTCGGCAAACGCACTCCTGTTGATGATTATCCGGCGAAAAACCGGGGTGGTAAAGGCGTAATAGCCATCAAAACTTCTGAGCGTAATGGCGAAGTTATCGGCGCGGTGCAAGTTGAAGACGATGATGATATTGTACTGATTAGTAATCGCGGCACACTGGTACGCACTCCTGTCAGTGGTATTTCTGTTGTTAGCCGCAATACCCAAGGTGTCAAGTTGATTCGTCTGAGAAGAAACGAACAATTGGTTAGTTTGGATAGGCTTTTGGAAGAATTCGGTGCCGGAGAAGAAGAAGAAGAAGGAGAAGAATAGTGGATGATTATTTAATGACAATCAGTTGGATTATTCTTTTCATCGCTATCGTTTTGGAAGTGTCTGGCACCCTTTCTATGAAATTATCAGACGGATTTACCAAACTGGGGCCGGTGATAGCAATGTTTATTTTTTACGGGTTAGGCCTCAGCCTCATGGCGTTAGCACTCAAGAAAATCGATATCAGCGTGGCTTACGCCATTTGGTCAGGGTTAGGCACGGCGTTAATCGCTATTATTGGGATGGTGTGGTTTCAAGAACCCACCACCGTGCTAAAAATATTCTCTATCATTCTGATTCTTATGGGGGTGGTTGGATTAAATTTGGAAAGTGGTCATTGATTCATTGGTCATCGGTAATTGCTCATTGGTAATTAGTCTATGTAATCGACATACATTCGCCATTACCCATTGCCCCTTACCCCTTACCACCTATCAGTTTGTCTAGTACAACGAATTACGCGGATAAACGAATTACGGGCACTGGGGTGCTGCTTGTCTTTTGCGTCTTTTGCGTCTTTTGCGTTTATTTTGTGGGCCATGATTTGATTTTCAACACGGAGTCCACAGAGTGTAACTCCGTGTCTCTGTGTTGAAGAATTTTAATTTATAAGATTCAATTTAACCCTTAATTCGCATCGATAATCAATGACGCACGAACTTTTGCCGGCCTGATTGTAACAGATTGATTTTATTTCAGTTCCCATTCAAGGGCCCCAGTGCCGAATTGCCCCAGTGCCGAATATTGCTACTAAACGAAACTTGCGTTTAGCGAACGCCAAACGCAGTGGAACGAAGTTTCGTTGTACTTTATATTCATTCAATGAGTTATAAAAAACTGAGCATGCGAATTAAGGGTTGAATTGAATCATAAAAACGTCTTTAAGAGAAGTGATTTGATAAGGTTTATCAAGGTTTATCACTATTTATCACTATTTATCACTATTTATCAAGCTTTCTCACTATTTATCCTATCGTCGAAATCGAAACGAAATGACAGAAATGACAGAAATGACATCTTTGTTCATTCTTCATTTTTCAGTTTTCATTTTTAATTCGCATTGATAGCTGGTAAGCCCATTATCCATTCGCCATAAAACGATGAGTCATTTAAAAGCTATCATTGTTATTCCCGCTCGCCTCGCTTCTTCTCGTTTATCGGCTAAAGTACTTGCTGTCATCGGTGAACATCCTATGCTTTGGCATGTTTACAACCGCTGTTTACAAGCTTCAAAAGCGAGTGAAGTGCATATTGCTACCGATGCTGAAGAAGTCGCAGAAGTTGTGCAAGGTTGGGGCGGCAAAGTCTGGATGACAGACTCAAGTTGTGCTTCAGGAACAGAACGCATTGTTGCTATTTTGGATAAGTTAGATAGTGACGTTATCATCAATGTACAAGCCGATCAGCCGCTTATCGAGCCGGCGTTGATAAACCAACTGATTGAAGTATTTGAACAAAATCATGCCGTTCCCGACATTGTCACACCGGTTTATCCTCTCGAAGACGACAAAATCTTTGATTCTAACCTTGTGAAAGTCATTCGGCGACATGACGGCTACGCACTCTACTTTTCTCGTAGCCCGATTCCGTATGTTCGAGATGAAAACAGAGCCAATTGGCCCAAATCGGCCTGTTATTGGGGGCATGTTGGTATTTATGGTTATCGGCGACAAGTGCTTGAAGAGTATCATTCATTCCCCAAAAGTCCTTTAGAAGAGGCCGAAAAGTTGGAGCAATTGCGTTTTCTGCAAGCGGGTAAGAACATTTTTACCTTTGTAACTTCCCATTCTCCTATTTCTGTTGATACGTTGGAAGATTTGCAGCAGGTGCGTGTTATGTTCTTATCTTAGTTTGTAGTAGGCGATTTATCGCCTATCTAGTAACGTTAGTTCGACTTTAAATATCAATAGCTTATAAAATGAGTCGTTATATCAATTAGTTAGTTATAATGACTTGACTCTCAATCAGTTAAAAACAAAACCCATTAGTTGTACTGATTCGTTCGGTGCATATGGCCCACAAATCTTGGGTTATTAACGTATAAAAAATAGGGCTTATATTAACAAAGGTATTATAAATCAATTAATTACAGTAAACTGATTTATATTAAATAGAATTGATATAACTTATTGAAAAGTCGAACTCACGTTAGTAGCGAAAGCAACCACTACAAACGGCCTGAGTTTGTATACTCAAGAAGGGAACAAATTTTCAGGCAAAAGTACAGCGAAGAGAAACCAAAATAACTTAAGCAAGCCCCAACGGGGCGACATTAATAAAGCCAGGGGCAACGCCCTTGGCTTTGAGCCCCAACGGGGCGACATTAATAAAGCCTGGGGCAGCGCCCCAGGAAATCCAAATTATGGTCATGTTGAGTATAGTAGGCGATTTATCGCCTACCGAGTCGCTAAAGCAACTACTACAAACGGAAAGTCCGTAGATTGATTATAGGAGAATCCATTATGGACGCTTTTTTAGATAAATATATGAATTTAATTAACTTTTTTATGAAGAACTTGCCTACGACACACCAGAGTTTGGCTATCAGTGTCTGGCTTATCGGAATCGTTTTGACTGTAGGCATCATACCCAGCGTGTCGGCCGAAACAGATTGTAACGCGACACAGTGCGACACTAATGGCGAAAATTGTCAGCGTGTGTCATTGATGCCGGTAGAGCAGTGCGAAACTTTGTTGGCAATTTACCAAAACACTGACGGGCCTAACTGGTGGAAAAGCTGGAATACCACCAGCAACGAACCACGCGATTTTGTTGAGAGTAGCGATGATGGCAACGTCGTGGCGCTGAATCTCATTCAAAATAATCTTAGCGGCGAATTGCCTGATTTAAGTTCACTGACGACTTTAAAAGAACTGAATCTCAGGAACAATAAACTCACGGGCAAAATTCCCAATTTAAGTGCCCTTACCCAGTTGGAACAGGTGTCATTTCATAAAAATAATTTGTGTGGGCAAATCCCTGATTTAAGTGGATTAACCCATTTAAAGCAGCTTGATATCAGTCAAAACCAACTCACCGGCCCTATTCCAGATTTAAGTAAACTCAATAACTTACAGACGCTCGGCCTCGGGGGTAATCAACTGTGCCGAGATAAAAACGCCGATTATTCTCGTTTTGAAAATGCCGTTAAAAATTATCCCTTCTGTTCTGACGATGACCAATATCCGCCTTGTGTCAAATATGCGCTGACAATCAGTAAAGAGGGTAACGGTAGCGGTAGCGTCACCGGAGAAGGTTGTGGTAACGACTGCAATGAGGAGTATGATGAAAACACGGAAGTGACATTAACCGCGACACCAGCCGCCGATTCTAGCTTTGCCGGTTGGAGTGGCGCTTGTTCCGGCACGGAAACGACTTGCCAAGTGAGTATGACTCAAGCTCAAAACGTCACAGCAAGCTTTAATTTAATACTCATTTATGAATTAACCGTGAACCTAGCTGGCAGCGGCGGTACGGGGAGCGTTACCGGCGAAGGCATTGATTGTGGCGATGATTGCAGCGAACAATATACTGAAAACACGGAAGTGTCGTTGACAGCGATTCCCGCCGCCAATTCGACTTTTGTTGAATGGAGTGGCGCTTGTTCAGGCACGGATATTTGCCAAATCGCTATGACTCAAGATCAAGAAGTGACGGCAAGCTTCAGTCTGTTGTCCACCGTTTATACACTCACCGTGAGCAAAGAAGGTAGGGGCGCTGGCACTGTCACTGGCGAAGGCATTGATTGTGGCAGTAACTGCGCGGTGGAATCTGCTGAAAACACGGCCGTGACATTAACCGCGACACCGGCGGCCGATTCTACCTTTGCCGGTTGGAATGGGGCTTGCTCAGGCACTGGCGCTTGCCAAGTCAGCATGACTGAGGCTCAAAACGTCACGGCAACTTTTAATTTAGTGCCCACCGTCAATGAGTATGCGCTGACAGTCAACAAAAATGGCACCGGCACGGGCACCGTCACCAGCGAGGGCATTGATTGCGGCGCGACTTGTATCAGGCAATATGTTGAAAACACGGAAGTGGTATTAATCGCAACGCCCGCCGCCGATTCTACCTTTGCCGGTTGGAGTGGCGCTTGCTCAGGCACGGCATCTTGCCCAGTTATTATGAATCAAGCGCAAACGGTGACAGCCACTTTTAATCTTGTGCCACTCACCCAAAAAGCAGAATTAGAATTTGTTGGGCTTAAACCTTTTTACAATGTAGGCGAATTTGTCACGCTAGATTTGGTAGAACATCTACAAACCGCCCTTCGTTCTCCGTGGGTTGATTTATGGGTTGCCGTTGAGTCGCCAGACAGGACATTTTATTATATGAGCGAATTTCCGCTGCAACCGTTTAGCCTGAAACCACAACCTTATAGGCGTGGCATACCCAGCAGCGAATTAGTGGATACCGAGGTGAGATATCATCTCTTATATTTTGACGTACCTGCTGGGATTGGCGGCACTTATAATTTTTACGCTATCTATAACGAAGCCGGGGCCGATTTAAGCAATCTGCTTAAAACTCAACAATCAAACCTTGTCTTTGCCACCACCGTTTTAAGCAACAACATCAATCCTTCACGTTTACTGGCTTCGCCCGCCACCTTAGCGATGTTGGTAGGTGAAGAGTTGGAATTAATCGTGGATTCTGAGACGACATTGAGTGCGATTCGTTCAAACTGCAATATCAGTCCTCTTGGCTTTGTGCAAAGCACTTCGGCCGTGTCTAGTGATGGCAACGGTGTCAGTTGTTACCTTAAAGCACTCAAATCGGGTAATGCGACACTCACGACAACGGATAAAAACGGCAACACGTTACAAACGCCCATTATCGTTTTCAGTGTTCTGTGATCTGTAGGGTGGGCAAAGTCTTGCCCACCTGCCTTATTAGAAAAGTGAAATTTGTTCCAACGCTGAGTATATACGGAACTTAACTAAAAATCCGTTATTTTCTGTGATCGTTCTCGTTCTCAGCCATGAAAACAAGATTTCTCCTCAAGTATAAATGACAAAAGCGCAATTTGTGATATCGGAATCCGTTTTTGCTCTGAAAAACTTTGGCATCGAGTGGTGCAAAGTCTAGTTATACGGAACTTAACGAAAATTCCGTTAAATTGACAAAGGGGCAACTAATCATTAAATTTCAGGTATAATCAGTTTTCATTTTTCATAAG
>Ga0164318_10003162_pt1 | contig 15517 bp, 11 predicted proteins | sample GuaBasSedimGuay9_FD_113734 | JGI IMG/M metagenome (GOLD analysis project Ga0164318, IMG submission 113734) | Subseafloor sediment microbial communities from Guaymas Basin, Gulf of California, Mexico - Guay9, Core 4571-4, 0-3 cm | ecosystem: Environmental > Aquatic > Marine > Hydrothermal vents...
AGAAGAGGTATCTACTTTGTGAGGCTGAGTTCATCGGGAAAGAGCATGACATCCAAACTTCTGTTTATGAAATAGTCGGAGAAATAGATTGAAATGAGAAAAGGGCAGGTTTATCCTGCCCTTCTTTTTTGCCAATTGGAATTATTTTAAAAGCAACTTTATTTCCATTTCTATCTTCTTTTCTATCCCTGGAATATAACCTATATGTTTGTATTGAACATATCCTTTTTTATCGATTATAATATGGGTGGGAATGGCTTTAATATTGTAGATCTCGGAAACTTTGTTTCCTTTGAAACAGACATTATACTTGAATGGATGCGTTTGTACGAATTTTGCAATTCTTGTACTGTCCTCATCGGATATAGCGAGAAAGATAACATTGTCGGATGAGAATAAGCCCGGAAGTTTACTTATATAAGGAATCTCGTGTTTGCACGGACCGCACCATGTAGCCCAAAAATTCAATACAACCACCTTGCCTCTTAGTTTATCAAGAGAGAATGTTTTACCGTTTATGGATTTTATTGTAAAATTGTCCGCCTTTATGTTTAATGTGTTCACCTTTAACCGTTTATTAATTTCAGAATTTATGATACTATCAATATTGCTTTTGGGATAGAATTTTGAGATAATATTTCTGGCAATGCTATCAGAGGGAGATTTTGTTAATATTTTGAAAGCAAGTGATTTAGCATCATTATTTTTACCGGTAGTAAAGAATAGGGATGCGAGATTATCCAGAATATCGGTGTCATCATTATCCGTTAATTTCATGTGCTCCACAGCTAATTTAGCATATTTTAATGCATTGTTATTATCATTGATGCCTTTGAAAAGCCTACTTTTAAGATCATAGAAATATGTGTAAAATGTGTTTTTTTTATTTACAAATTCATTGTAATCATAGTTTCTGATTGCATAGTAATTCCTCAATTTAAAAGAATTTATTTCAGGATAACGCTTATTGATCAAATTGAGGTAATCCGCGGTTTTTGAAGGTATCTTTTCAAGTACAGAATATCCGAAATTAATAATAAAATCCGGCAGAAAATAAGATGAAATAAACGACTTAGCAGTACTGTAAGCGGAGTCTTTTTTGTTATTTTCAATTAGAAGATTTATATAATTGCCAAATACCCTTGAAGCATATCTTGATGACGGGAATTTCTTCGCAAGGGGTAATACATCATTAATACTCTTTAATTTCATTCGATACATCCAGTATAATACATCTGCACGATTAGCTGATGTTGTGTCAATGTTTATGTATAAATTACCATAAGTTTTAGCTCTGGTTTTATTGTTATCCATTACTGAATAGTAAAACAGATTAAGAATAAATTGTTTTTTTAGTTGCTCGTTTGTTACTCCGGAAAGTATTTTATCTAAAATTTTAGAGTTATCTTTATTGTAGTAAGTGAGGTAACCGCTAAGGTATGATTTTGTGAAAGTATAATTACGCTGTAAAAACTTATTGAGATATTCTTGTGCAAGTGCTATATTGCCGGTTTTATAATAGTAATTTATTGTACTTTCAAGAAGGTCGGGATTGGAGTATTTTTTATTTAAGCTTACAATAATGCTATCTTTGTTGATTTTTGCATTCGTTAGGAAGAGATTTTCAAAAAAAGCATCGTAATTCGAAGGATAAAGATCCGTTTCTTTTTTGAAATTGTTTATTGCATCGGTGGTCTTCTTCTCTTTTGCAAGGAGCATTCCCTTTGCAAAATAATAACCTCTTATCGGTTTTCCCGAGTCGGTATAAATTTCCAAAACCGAAAGAGGTTTGATCATTGAATCGCTATTTTCAATATCATAAGTAATATAATAGATATTTTCGGGAATTTTGAATGTAGCATATCCATTGTGACTGTTTATTACCATTTGAGAGTCGGGAAGAGCCTCATAATGTAAATTAACTACAGCATATTCATCTGATTTTATTTTGATCTTTACCGTCTCGCCGGGCTTAGGATTTTTCGGAGAGATATTAAAACTACTTTTATTACAGGATGACAGAAGAATGGCTATGAGTAGAGTAGCAAATATCTTTTTCACTTGACCTCCTATGTTTAATATTATATTTTCTAATATGGAAAAGATATACCTTTTGATTGATGATGTCAATATAAGAATTTGGAGATTTGTTGCCGGTATAATAGAAACAAATACTTATATTATTGCAGGCGCCCGTAACAACTGTTTTTTTATCGATATGGCGGCATATTTTGAAGAGGAATTTGATAGTATAAAAGCCTTTTTGAAACAAAACGGTTTGTTCCCCGCTTTTATTTTGAATACTCATGGACATTTTGATCATATTAGTGGTGCCGATAGGTTGAGGAATGATTATAGTATTCCTTTAATTATATCGGAGGAAGATAATGAGATGTTAACCAACAGTGAGCTCAATCGTTCATTAATGCTTTCCCTGGATATAAAAACCAGGAAAGCCGATATCAATATTATGAATGAGAAGGTCATTTATGCGGGAGATTTTGATATTGAGGTGATTAAGACTCCCGGGCATACCAAGGGAAGTCTTTCATTTTTAGTTAACGGCAGATTTTTATTTTCCGGAGATACTCTATTTAAAGGGGCTATTGGAAGATGTTTTTCTTTAAACGATTTGACAATGGAAAAGAAGAGCATAAAGGAGAAATTGCTTGTATTGAATGAAAATACACTTGTTTTTCCCGGTCACGGAGATGTGACAACGATTGGGGAAGAAAAAGAGTATAATAAATATCTGAAGTTGTGAAATTTAGGGGGGCTTTATATTAAAGGCAAGTAAAAAAAACATATTTACGACCTTTAATAAAATGGTTATCATTTTGGTTTTGAAACTACAAAATGATTTCAAAAAAATCTCGTTCCGAAATTGTTTCAGCGTCTCAATTATTATCGCTTAATATGTCTCCTCGCAACTTCTATTTTAATATACGATGTTTATACATGCCCGCCGAAACTTCAGAGCAGGCGGGCCTATTTACCACAAATCGAAAAATTAAATTGACAAAGAAATAGAAATGAGTTATATTAGAATAGACCAAGAAACTAAAATGGTCGATAGGTTGGTATTATGAATAATGGAAATGATGAACTAAAAGAGAGAATACTTGAGGCAGCCGGGAAATTAATATCAAAATACGGCATTTCCAAAACAACAATGAATGATATTGCACGAGCTTGCGGAAAGGGGAAAAGTACACTTTATCACTATTATGGCAGTAAAGAGGAAATTGCTCTTGAAGTGATTAATAGAGAAGTTGTCAAACTGTTTTCGAAAATGCGGAGTGCTATAGCTTCAACGGATGATCCAAAAGAGCAATTGAGGGTTTATGTTTTGACAAGGGTTAAATTATTAAAGGAAGTTGCCGATTTTTATGAATCGTTCCGAGAAGATTATTTTAGGGAATTCGGGTTTGTGGAAAAAATCAGAAAGAGATATGATGATGAAGAAAAGAGAATAATTACGGGAATATTGAAAGCCGGAATTGATAAAGGGGCTTTTACAATGGAAAACCCTGAAGATGTAGCGAATGCATTTGTGATTGCACTTAAAGGATTCGAGTATAAATGGGCTACGGACATAAAGCAGAGGGATATTTTCAGGCATGTTAACAGTTTGATGGATGTGTTTTTTAAAGGGATAGAAAAAAGATAAAATTTTTTATGTAATTGTAGACCAATATACTAAATTGGTTTATAGGTCGAGAGGTTAATATGAATAGGATTGCAAAGTTTATCATAAGATATCGGTTGATAATCGGTGTATTGATTCTAATAATTACACTATTTCTCGGTTTCGAAGCAACAAAAATAAAAATTAATCCTGATATTGTAAGTTACTTCCCCAAATCCGATCCGGTTGTCAAGACATTTAATACAGTCGGTAGCCATTTCGGAGGTAATCAGATAGCAATGATAGCAATAAATTCACCGAATCTGTTTACACCGCGAATAATAAAGAAAATGGTGGCAATCACCGACTCTCTAAGCAATATGGAAGGCATAAGCAGTGTGATTGATATGGTGAACACTATTGATATAACATCGGAAAACGGAGATATCACCATTAAGAAATTGATTGATGAAGATAATATCCCCATAACAAGGGCTGCTATTGATAGTCTAAAAAACAGACTTAGAACCAACAAAATGTACATTGGAACAGTGATTTCCAAAGACCTTGGAACAGCGATGATTCTTTGTAAGATATCAAATAATTCGGATGAAATGGAAGTTGTAAATAGTATAAAATTGCTTTTGAAACGAAATTTTTCCGAAGCAAAAATCTATACAGGTGGTATTCCATTTCTTTTGTTTGCCATAAGCAAATCGATTTTGCATGATATTAAATTGCTTGTCCCGATTCTTGCCCTCGTCATGATTCTAATTCTATTATTGAGTTACAGATCGTTGAGAGGAGTAGTGCTACCACTTGCTTCAGTGACTATCAGCATCATATGGACAATTGGTATTATGGTTCTTGCCGGTAAAGAATTTACCATACTATCTGATATTATACCGGTCTTACTCCTTGCCGTGGGAAGTGCTTACAGTATCCACATATTGAGTAAATTCGAGGAATTAAAAACGAGTGACATTTCCAACCGAGAAAAAGCGGAAAAAGCACTTTCGAATGTTCTGTTGCCTGTTTTTCTCGCAGCTGTAACAACAATGATTGGATTCATTTCTTTCCTGTTCGGTTCTTTTTTTACCATGATTAGGGAATTTGGAATTTTTTCATCGCTTGGTGTTCTGTTTGCATTTGTAGTTTCAGTTCTTATAGTTCCTATTTGTCTTTCTTATTTACCCGACAAGACAAAACATTCAAACTCGGAATCGGATTCTCGGCTTTCTCATTATCTTATGAGTGCAAACGAAACTATTCTTAGACACGGAAAAGTGGGGCTTATATTTACTTCAGTTGTTATTGTTATTGCGATTATCGGAACGTTTTTTATCCAAAGAAAGGTTAGTTATACCGATTATTTTGGTAAAAATAGCGAGATAAAGAGAAGTGAAATCCTTATATCGAAAGAATTTGGGGGAAGTTCTATGCTACAAATTCTTGTAGAGGGAAATCCGAAAGATCCGAAGGTTTTGAAAGAAATCTATTATTTTGAAAATTATTTGAAAGAGATAAATAATGTCAACAATACCAATTCCATAGCGGACATAATCGTTAGGATGAATAAAATTGTAAGTGGAAATGAGGTTATTCCTTCATCGACAATGAAGATAAATAATCTATGGTTCCTTCTTGAAGGGGAAGAGATGATTAATAACATGGTTGATTTGAATAACAATGAAGCACTCATACAGGCGAGTTTGGACAGTGATCTTTCATTAAAGAAAACGAAAGTGATTGTCGCGAAAATCGAAGAATATATAAAAAAGCATTCGAATGAATCCGTTAAATTTCATTTAACGGGTATGCCGCTAATTAATATCAAGTTGGATGCAAGCATCGTTAAGAGTCAGATATTTAGCCTTATTATAGCGTTTGTCAGCATTCTTATTATCATGATATTGCTAACACGTTCCTTTGTGGGAGGTTTAATAGGCATAGTTCCGGTTGCTTTTACCCTAATTCTCATCTTTGGTGTTATGGGGCTAATAAATATTCCTCTCGATATTGCAACGGCACTTGTAGGAAGTATATCCATGGGAATCGGTATCGATTATTCTATCCACTTTATCGAGCGATTCAGAAAAGAGATTGCTAAAACCGATAAGAAAACCGCTTTGAAAGCGACACTGAATACAACGGGGAAGGCAATTTTCATAAATATGCTTGTAGTGATTTCCGGTTTCTGTGTTCTTGTGTTTGCTAACCTGGTTCCACTAAGACGTTTCGGTATACTGATTTCGATAACAATGATTGGATCGGCTTTTGGGGCAACAGTTATATTATCATCGATTCTCGTGAGTATAAAGAAAAATATATTTAAAAAGGAGGTAGCAGATGAATAGAAGGACAATTATAACGATTTCAATCTTTCTCTTGAGCTTCAATGTTGTATTTAGTGCGAATGAATTGCAACCTGAAGTTATTTTGAAAAGAGTGGACAATATCATGAGTGCACCAAAGGATCAATATATGAAAATCAATATGACATTAACGGATAAAAACGGGAACAGATCAGTGAGAAAGATTGAGATTTTCCAGAAAGGAAAGGATAAACGACTGGGAAAATTTATCGCTCCCGCAGAATATAAGGGAATTGGATTCTTATCTCTCCCCAATGGTGTATTTTATATCTACTTACCTGCATTCGGGAAGATAAAGAGAATATCATCCAATGTGAAAAGTTCGAAATTTGCCGGCACCGATTTCACGTACGAGGATATGGAGCCAAAAAGCTATGCCGATAATTGGGATGGCACTATTCTTGAAAGTGACAGTTCTACGTACAGAATTAAAATTACGCCTAAAAAAGGGTGTAAAACCAGTTATAAATATGAAATTTTGACCATAAACAGGAAAAATTATTTCCCCGTCAAAACCGAGTACTTCAAAGGAAATAGCATACTTGTAAAAGAGATGACAGCAGATAGTATCGTGAATTTAAAAGGCTATTGGATAGCAGCTGTTTCTACAATGAGGGATATAAAAGCGAAGCACACATCGATTATGAAACTCGAAGATATAAAATTAAATACAGGATTAAAGAATAATATCTTTACGAAAAGATATCTCAGGCAGTGAGGTGAGTATGAGAATAAGATTAATACTAATCGGATTTATAATCCTCATAGCGGGGGCTGTTAGCGTGAATGCCGCAGAGTTGAACGGTTATTTTGAAAGTACAAATAGAATCTCGTTCTCATCGGAGCCTCAATATCTTCGTATCGAAGATCTCTTGGGGATAAAAATAAAGTCATCGCTTTACAATAACACATCTTTCTTTACCAATATGAATGTCAGATTGCTCTCTCTTCCCGATATAACCGGCACTATTGACTTATCGGAATACGATCGTTACTTCAAGTACGAATTCCGCGTAAAAGAGATGTATGTGAATATTATGAAATTCCCCTTTGATTTTATGGATGTAAGAGTCGGGAAGCAGCGTATAACATGGGGAGCGGGGGATGAGATAAGTCCTAACGATTTTATAAATCCCTATGATTTTCAAGACAGTTGGAGTTTTAAGAAAAGGTTAGGTGTATACTCTCTGAAAACGGATTTGTATTACAAAGGATTAACCGCTACAGGTGTTTTTTTACCCTATTTTATACCGGATCTTTTACCCGATTCATCGAATTCCGCGATGTTTAGCCAGTCGCTGTTTTTAGCTCCGGGAATAACAATCGGAGAGATGAAGGATACGATTATTATGCCCGAATCATTCAAAGAAAATCTTTTAGGTGGCGGAAAGGTATCATATTCGCTATTTGATTTTGATTTTTCTTTATATTATTTGTATTCGAGGGAGCGATTGCCCTGGATTAAAAAAATAACGGTAACCGCTGATACGCTTCCCGCAGTTTTCAATGTTAATAGCACTCTTTTTTATCCTCGTATTCATATGACAGGCTTCTCCTTCTACGGAGTTCTTGGTGATGTAGGTGTGTGGGGTGATATTACGGCATTTATTCCGATGGAAGATTCGTTTGTCATAGATCTCAATGCCATTGGAATGGGAATCATGGACTCAACTAATATAAGTGGGAATTATTATTTGAAATATTTGATTGGGGCGGATTATACGTTTACAAATGATTTCTATGTGAGTGTACAGTATTTGCGCGGTTTTGAGAATGAAAAGGGGGAGGATAATCTTAACAATTATCTTTTTTTAGGTAGCAGATTTCCGTTTGCAAATGGTAAAATTGAGATTGCACCCTTTGATGCGGGAATCGAGATTGGCGATTTTGAGGATATAAAAGACAATTACGGAGTGATTTATCTACCCTCCGTTACATTCAAACCTTACGACAATTTAAATATAAAACTATCTTCGCTATATGCATTCGGCTCGGATAAAACATCGTTCGGCAAGATGAAATCACAAAACGGAGTACAATTGGGAATAAGTTATTATTTCTAAAGGGAGAGACACGTCTGTGATATTGAATTTGATTCAGCATCACAGCAACCATTTTTCATTTTGGAACTTGTTTCAGCATTTCAATTATTCCCGGTTAATATGTCTTCTATACCTCCCCGCCGAAATTTCAGTGCAGGCGGGCCTATCTACCTTAATTACGATATATATCTTGACATTTAATCCCATATCTGTTATTAAAAGTTAGGAGGCATTTTATGAGAAAAGTATATATTTTATTACTCGCATTATTTGTAATAATCCCTTTTTCAATTTATTCCTACGATCTTTTAAATTTACCGATATCAGCCGCTCAAGGAGCCATAGGTGGTGAAGGTGGAGCATACTTCGGACCTTCAAACACAATTGCGGCAAATCCGGCGGCTCTTGCGTATTTTAACGGAAGAAGGGCGGAGTTGTCATTTGTTAAATACCCACAATCCGTTAATATCGGAGGAATGGCATACTATCAAGGTTTTGATAAAATCGGAGTACTGAGCGCCGCTTTAAATTACTGTAATTATGGAAAAATAGAAGGCACTGACGAGTATGGTAATGTTACGCATTACTTCACTCCACAGGCGTTTCTCTTGAATATGACGTTTTCGAGAGAAATTGTGAAATCGCTTGCAGCCGCCGCAATTTTCAAATACGGTTATTCGAGTATCGATACCATGGCAAATATGTTTATGGTAGGTGGATTTGATGTAAATTACAAATTCAACGATTTGAGGTTGGGGCTGTTAATCGATGACATCGGCGGAGAATTGATGAAGGGATACGGCAGTGTTCCCATAGATATAAAATACAGGTTCAGTTCATCATATGCCCTGGCTGAAAACTCATATATTTTATTGGTAGATATCTTCTATGACAAGACAAACGGTTTTGATATGTCAGCAGGATTCGAGTGGAACATTAACGGAGCATTACTTTTTAGAATGGGATATATTTATTCCGATAGTAGAAATTTGAAATATGACTCAAGCGGAGATATTCTTGCCGGATTTAATCTCGGACTTGGCGTCAGAACAAAGAGATTTAATCTCGATTATTCGTATACACCGCTTGTCGTACTCGGTGATGCGCATAGGATTACACTCGGAATAAATTTCTGATATGAATCTTAAACATTCGATATATATTTTTCTACTTGCATTGTTTATCAATGGAAGTGTCTTTTCTGGTGTTCTTTCCGTTTACAACCATCCGGAAATTAAATGGAACTATCTGGAATCGGGTAACTTTACCGTTTATTACCCTTCCAATGACTCAGTAGATGCACAAAAGGTCTTGGATATTCTCATTCCGTTCAGTGATACGGTTAATTTCATTTTAGGTGCTCCGCGTGGGCATACCGATATTGTTTTGAATAATTATGATGAGATGTCAAACGGTATGGCAAACAGCGTGGGGGATATTATAAATATAAACACCCATCCGTATTATACCGTAACAACAGGAAACATCCCCTGGCTAAGGCGTGTAGCGAGACACGAATTCTCCCATATTGCAACATACAAGGCGTTGACACCGCTTAATTGGACACCTCTGAGAATTCTCACCATGAGTACCATACCGCAATGGTTTTACGAAGGGATTGCCCAGTACTGTGCCGAGACAATGGACGATAATAGGAAGATGTTTATACGGGATGGGGTTAAAAATAAAACGCTATTGGATTTCAATTTTCTCGATCAAACAGCGATAAACGATTTGATAGACGGCAGGTATTACTATGAAGAGGGTCATGGAATCATTGAAATGAAGATGAAAGAAGACAGTATATACCTCAAACGTATACTTAAAACACAATCGATTCTCGGATTGTTTTTGCCGTTCCATTTAAGTTATATCGTTGCAACAAGTGATTTCGCTTATGACGATTTTGTAAGATGGGTTGAGAGGGAAAGAGCATCGATTAGAGATGATAGTTCTCCTTCATATAAAAAAATGGAAACACCTTTTGTGTATATGAAAGGTTTTAAGGAAAAAGATTCAATTGCCGTGTATAGCGGATTTAACGATCTTGATATTCCTGTAAATCGTTTGGTATACAGGAAGAACGGAAAAACTCACGGGATAGATAATGATGTGGGAGCGTATTTCGACCTGTCTCCTGACGGAGAGAATATCGTATATTCAAAAACTGTAAGGGATAGGCATGGAACGATACTCGAAGATATAGTTCTCTTTAAATTGAACAATAGGAAGCACTTTTATATTACACATAATTCGAAATCCACGAATCCGGTTTTTTACAACGATAGTACGATTATTTATACGGAATTTGTGGGAACGAAAGGGGAACTTGTAAAGTATAATATTTATGATAATAAAAAAACCGTTTTAATTAGACCGGATAGTAACTTCGAATACTATGTAACACCAACCTGTTACGGTGGTAAAATTGCATACGAAAAAATCGGGAAAACACGATATATAAGGATTACCGACGGTTACGGAAATGTTGTTGATAGCATTTATTCCTCTGCCGGTGAAAGCAGACATCCGTTTTTCGCAGATGATACAACACTCTACTTCACCGGTTACTTTTGCGGTAGACCGGAGATTTACAGATATAATATGAATGAAAAGAAATATTACAGGGAAACAAAGGCATTTTCCGGACACTTCCAGCCCTTCTTCGTGAAGGACACCCTCTATTTTATCGATTATCACGGTAGAAAAGGTTTTTCGTTGGAATATAAAGACAATATTAATGATACATACGAAGTGCGAATTAAAGAGGAAACGGATAATGTTCCGTTTGCTGAATATATGCCGATAACCGACATAAAAAAGGGAAAATATAATCCCTTTACCAAAATGAAAATGGTAGGTTTTATACCGATTATTTTGCCCGAATTTGTCGACATGGCAGGGAATAGTATTAAATTCAATCCACGCTTTGTTTTAGCGGGGTTATTCGAAGATCCTCTTTTGAAAAATGTGGTTTACGGATTTATCGGAAGCAATCTATTTGATCCCTCCCCCACAGTTTATTTGAATTACATAAACAGCACTTTATATCCCACCGTAAGTATTAACTATTTGCGTATTCCGTTTATCTGGCGATATAATGCCTCAACAGATCATTTCACATACTATATTGAAGAAAGTGCTCAATTGCTTTTCAATATCCCTGTTGTTCTCTCTAATTCTCCGGAAGTTTACGGTGGTTTTGACCTTTCGGTAAATTACAGAAGAGAAGATACACTGCGGACGATATTTTATGACGGTAGATTCTATGCCGGAAAGGGGAATGGGACATACAATGATGATATTTTACCGAAGAAAAATATTGCAATATCCGTTGAAGATAAATACTCTTCGAAAAAACTCCTTTGCCCGGAAAATTTCAATTTGCTCAATATCGAATTCAATTTGAATAAGCCGATGAATAGAAGAGTTGTGAATCACCTAATCTATTCGTTTTACTATGCAACAGGAGTAATATCCAGGACATCCCTGTTTATTGACAAGAGAAAATACGGTGGTTTCCCCGATTATGACATACCACAGAGAGTTGAGGTCGGAACGGATTACATTGTCGGAAGAAATCTGGGGAAAGGATTATCATTCATTACCTTGCCGTACATAAATCAGCTCTCCTTTGGTCTGTTTTCCGATAATTACGGATTTTACAAAATATCCAATAGAGACATTAAATTCCGTTCATTTATCGGAGTAAGGAGCAATGTGAAAATATCTTATTATTATTTAAATTTACTCGTTGAGGGAAATTTATTTTATGATATAAATAATAAGAATGTTGGCTATCATATAAATGTTGATATAGGGATTAACGGTATATGAAGAGAATAAGAAACTTTTCCATTATTGCGCATATTGACCATGGTAAATCCACACTTGCCGATAGGATTCTTGAGATTACCGGTAGCCTGAAGAAGGAAAAGCATGAGGATCAGTTTCTCGATAGCCTCGATATTGAAAAAGAACATGGCATTACGATAAAAGCTCATCATGTTCGGTTAAATTATATAGCCAATAATGGAGTTACATACATATTGAATCTTATCGACACTCCGGGACATGTGGATTTTTCCTATGAGGTATCGAGGAGCATGGGGGCATGTGAGGGAGCAGTGCTTCTTGTAGATGGTACGCAGGGAGTGGAAGCCCAAACGATAAGCAATCTCTATCAGGCAATAGACAATGATCTTGAGATCATTCCCGTTATAAACAAGGTGGATCTCCCCGGATGTGATATAGAAAAAACCGAGGATGAGATTGTAGATCTGCTCGGAGTAGACAGAAGCGAAATCTTAAAGATTAGTGCAAAGACGGGACAGGGAGTGAAGGAACTGCTTGAGACGATTGTGGAGAAAATTCCACCACCTGAAGGGGATAAAAAGAAACCGTTAAAAGCCCTTATATTTGATTCCATTTACAATCAATTCCGAGGAGCGATTCCATATATCAGAGTCTTTGAAGGAGAGGTGAAAAAGGGAGATGTTATTCATTTTCATGCGACTGATGAAACATATCAGGTCAGTGATATAGGGCTTTTTACCATACCCACAAGCTCCGTGGACAAATTATCGGCGGGAGAAGTCGGGTATATCGTTTGTGAAATAAAAACAATCAAGGATATTCATATAGGTGATACGGTTTTTAATGATAAAAGCAAGGATATCGAACCGCTTCCCGGTTATAAAGCAATAAAACCGCTTGTTTATTCGGCATTTTTCCCTTCGGAGAGTGAAGATTATGAAAAATTAGGGGAAGCAATCGAGAAATTGAGTCTCAACGACGCCTCGCTTTATTATGAAAAAGAAGTTTCCGATGCCCTTGGATTCGGTTACAGATGCGGATTTCTTGGGTTACTGCATATGAAAATTATACAGGAACGCCTTGAAAGGGAATTTGAATTGAATTTGATAGCCACAATGCCTAACGTTACATATAGAGTCAAACTGACAAAAGGTGAAACTATAGAAATAGATAGTCCTTCAAAGCTCCCCGATCCCGTTTATATCGAAACGATAATGGAGCCCTACGCGGAGGTGGAGATAATTACGCCAAACCAATATCTTTCAAATATCATCAAATTATCCATGGAAAAAAGAGGGGTGCAAAAGAAAGTGAATTACATTACAAAAGGGACAGTTAGTGCACTTTATGAGTTCCCTCTTTCCGAAATCATATTCAATTTTTACGATAAACTGAAATCCGTAACGAGAGGATATGCATCAATGGAGTACAATGTTACCGAATACAGAGAGGCCCCGCTTGAAAAATTGGATATACTGGTCAACGGAAATAAAGTGGATGCTTTGAGTACCATAGTTCATAAAGATGAAGCGTATCATATAGGTCAGAAAATCGTCTCCAAATTAAAGGAGGAGATTCCAAGGCAGCTCTTTGAAGTCGTAATTCAAGCTTCAATCGGGAAGAGAGTGATATCGAGAGCAGTGGTTAAGGCACTAAGAAAAAACGTTACGGCAAAATGTTACGGAGGGGACATCAGCAGAAAAAGGAAACTCCTTGAGAAACAAAAAGAGGGTAAAAAACGTATGAAACAGGTGGGCAAGGTTGAAATACCGCAAAATGCCTTCCTTGTGGCTTTAAACATAGAGAGGTAGAAATGAATTTATTCAGAAGAAATAGGAAAAAGAAGAAAAGTGCACTCGAAGATTGGACGGAGTCATTAATTGTTGCTATTATTCTTGCGGCAATTGTGAAGGCATTTTTAATTCAAACATATATGGTTCCTACCGGTTCCATGGAAAAGACAATTCTTGTAGGAGATTTTCTTTTCGGGAACAGATTGAGTTATGGTATTAAAGTTCCGCTTAAAAATAAATTTATCGTTCAATGGAAAAAACCCGAAAGGGGGCAAATTGTAATTTTCAAGTATCCCTATGCAAACAGATTATTTGTAAAAAGATGTGTAGGCATTCCCGGTGATACGATTCAGGTGATTGATAAAATTCTGTATGTCAACCATAAAAGGATGGAAGAGCCGTATGTACAACATATAGATCCGGTTACGTACCCCGCGCTTGAAATTGATTCTTCTCTTATTCAACAGTACTGGTTAAATAGAGAATTTATGTATACGGGGCTATCCGTAAGGGATAATTTTGGTCCGGTTGTTGTTCCCGAGAATTCGTATTTTATGATGGGGGATAACAGGGACAATTCGGATGATTCCCGTTTTTGGGGACCGCTTGAAGATAAATTTGTCGTAGGGACTCCTTTGTTTATCTATTTTTCCTGGGACAATAAAGCGCCCCTATATCAAATATGGAGGAAGATCAGATTTTATAGGATCTTTAAGTTTCCGCGATGAGAATTACTCTCGAAATCGATAATATTAACTTTAAGAATAGGGTAGAACAGTTCCGAAAGGGGGAATTCGATGTGGATTTGAACTTTATGTTTAACGATATGACGAAAGAGAGAATAATTATCAGAAATGGGGTATGTAACGATGAAAAACGGTTGGATGATATTGTTAACGGAAAACTTAAATCGGGTATCGTTGAAATCGATATAATAGATTCCATCGCGAAACGTTTTTACAAGGAAAAGGTGGAGACTACTTTGAAGCGAAGAGGAATCCGTCGATTTTCGGTATTGCTCGAACCGAAATGCGATTTATTTTCTTCAATTCCACCCAATGCGTATATCATATCTCTCTATGAAAACGGTACTGTAGTTTTAATGAGGTTTAAGGGGTTATACATCGATTTCGAACCTGATAAAGGATTAGGGGAAGCCCTTTCCATAATAAAATCAATTAATAATGTATAAAGTCGATTCCGTTTACATTCATGTTCCTTTTTGCAAAAGTAAGTGTAATTATTGTGCGTTTTATTCTGTAGTGAGCAACCGTTATGACGGTTACGAAAAATTGATCGCTAAGGAAGTATCGCTTTATAGAAGAGATTACGATTTTTCCGGGGTTAAAACTGTCTATTTCGGGGGAGGAACTCCTTCTCTACTCAAATGCCATCAAATTGCCGATATGTTGAGTATTTTTAAAAACGAATTATTAGAAGAGGTAACTGTCGAAGTAAACCCCGGTACCGTAGATTACAAAAAACTGCAGTGTCTCAAAGAAATTGGTGTTAATCGTCTGAGCATAGGTTTTCAATCAATGGATGATGAAACACTCTTATTTCTCGGGCGATTGCACAATACGAAGGACAACTTAAAAGCGTACGAATTGGCAAGAAATGTCGGATTTCCCAACATAAGCGTAGATATTATAATCGGAATACCCGGTTATTTTAGTGGAACGGAAAAAACGATAAGAACCGTAATCGATTTGAATCCGGAACACATATCATCGTATATTCTATCCATAGAAGAAGGAACGAAGTTTTACAGAATGAAAAAGGAACAGAGATTAATGTATGTATCGGAGGAGACGGTTAGGGGTGAGTATTTAATGATGTGTAGATATTTTAAAGAGAGTAAAT
>Ga0164318_10003163_pt1 | contig 15517 bp, 13 predicted proteins | sample GuaBasSedimGuay9_FD_113734 | JGI IMG/M metagenome (GOLD analysis project Ga0164318, IMG submission 113734) | Subseafloor sediment microbial communities from Guaymas Basin, Gulf of California, Mexico - Guay9, Core 4571-4, 0-3 cm | ecosystem: Environmental > Aquatic > Marine > Hydrothermal vents...
ATACCAATAATAGTAGCGCTCGGTATTCTGGTAATATTCTGGATTCCGATAATGACCAAACTCGGTTTCATCGAACCGCAACAACCACCGGCGGAAATCCGGCAGACCACGCAACAGGCTGAATCACAACAACCTGCTACAACACAGCCATCCGAATCGCAACCCGTCGCTGCCGATATAGCTGATATAACTGCCCAGATGGCTGAACCTCCCGAATCCGACACGATTGCGTTACCTCCCGAGGATACTGTATTTATCGAAACCAATGTAATGAAAGCTGCCATGTCAAATTACGGCGGCGGTCCGATCTCGATGAAACTTAAAAAATACCTTTATCCGGGTGATGGTGAACCGGTTGAGATGCTTCCGGATAATCAGGTTGCCACGCCTGAAGTAAAATTCAATGGGAGGTCGATTGCCACCGGTAATTATGTTTTCAGCAGTTCGACCATTCAAAAAAATATTTCGATTACGAGCGGATCAACTGAAATAACATATACTTATATGAAGGATGGAGCCTCTTTCTCAAAGCGGTACCGCTTCTATGCCGATCGATATGATTATGATCTGGTTCTGGAAATCAGCGACCCGGCTGTTTTGGGTTTCGATCGCAAATACTCCCTGGAATGGAATAACAAGTTGATGCCGACCGAGCTGTCGCTTCAGGATGATTATAACTCGATGTGGGCGATGGCATTGCAGGCGGGGGAGCGGGTCAAGTTCGATGATTATGACGATAACCGCTTCAGCCGAACCTATGACGGCAATACTAACTGGACAGCTACCCGCTCGAAGTATTTTACATCCATATTGGTACCGCGTTCGCATGACGGTGTCGGCGCCATCTCGACCGGGATTCGGAAGAATCTTATTATAAATGGCAATAAGATCACATCGCGCGAACTGACAGTCGGAATATTGATGGAACCTCCTCGTAGCGAGGCCATGACCGATAGTTTTTCCGTTTTTGTCGGGCCAATGGACTATGATCTGCTGAAAAAATTCAATAACAGCGTGGTCGATCTGATCGATATCGGGACCACTCCTTTTGTCGGATGGATAATCAAGATCTTCGCCATTCCCATAATGTGGCTGTTGCCAAGAATGTACGAGTATATTCCAAATTATGGTTTCGTAATTATTGTTTTTTCTCTCGCCATCAAATTGATAACCTGGCCGCTTTCGAAAAAGACGGTCAGATCGATGCAGGCGATGAAGGAAATTCAGCCGAAGATGAAGGAGCTTCAGGAAAAGCACAAGAAAAATCCGCAGGCTCTTAATAAGGAGATGATGAAGCTGTATAAGGAACATGGTGTTAATCCGATGTCGGGATGTCTTCCGCTTTTACCCCAGATGCCTTTGTTCTTCGCGCTCTTTGCCGTATTCCGGTCAACTATCCTGCTCCGGCAGACACCATTTATTCTGTGGTGGAACGATCTCTCCCGGGGCGCGTTATCGCTAACTGATCCGTATATTATACTGGTTATCTTGATGGTGGGACTGATGTTTGTCCAGCAGAAAATGACCATGACCGATCCGAAGAACAAGGCCATTACATATATCATGCCGTTGATGATGGGTGTCTTTTTCTATAAGGCCTCGGCCGGACTGGTGCTGTACTGGACATGTTTCTCGCTATTCTCGTTTATCGAGCAGGTCGTATTCCGGAAACCGTCGCCGCAGACCGCCGAGATCAAACCGGCTAAATAGACATGACGAAAAAAAAAAGAACATATCAGGCGAAGATACCATTGCGGCAATAATTACACCGCCCGGTGAGGGCGGTATCGGGGCCATAAGAATATCCGGCCCCGATTCCCCTTCAATTATCAGGAAAATTTTCAAACCGGCCGATCCGAATACGGAGCCCGGCCGGTTTTTCCATTTGTACTACGGTTATATAGTGGATAAACAGGGCGATATAATCGACGAGGTTACGATGGTGGGGATGCCCCGGGGACAGTCATATACCGGCCAAAACCAGGCGGAGATATTCTGCCACGGCGGACAGTTTGTGCTCAAGCGGATATTGGATGAGATATACAAACACAAGGTTCGTCCGGCGGAACCGGGAGAGTTTACCAAAAGAGCATTTCTGGCCGGGAAAATCGATCTGGCCAGGGCTGAGGCGGTCGCCGATCTGATCGCATCGAAAACCGAGTACTCATACAGCGCCGCCAGAAATAACCTGCTGGGGCGCATGTCGGAATATATTCTGGTTATTCGTAAAGCTGCGGTGGAACTCCTCGCTGAAATAGAAGCCTCGATTGATTATCCCGAAGAGGAAATCGAGACGGCAGAACAAGAACGATTGCTCGATTCAATCGATGACATAATCAGCCGTGTCCGGGAACTGGCCGATTCCTATCAGGCGGGACAGATAATCAAGGAGGGATACCGGATCGCCATTGCCGGCCGACCCAATGCCGGGAAATCATCTCTTTTTAATCTTCTGCTCAACCAGAACCGGGCCATCGTAGCAGCCACCCCCGGGACCACCCGGGATTATCTGACCGAATGGATCGATCTCGATGGAATAGCGGTATCGATCACCGACACCGCAGGATTGAGATCACGGGCGGGACAGGTGGAAAAGGCGGGACAAATCTCGGCCATGAATATAATCAATGACTCGGATCTGGTGATCTGGATTGCCGATATCTCACGAAAAAGATGGCAGTTGGAATTGGCAGGGGATATTGAGGATCTTCCGGATAGAAGCAAAGTGGTCGCGGCATTAAATAAGATCGATAAGGTTGAATCGTATGACCGTAAGGCAGTTACAATTACCCCCGATATTTCGGGATTGTCCGGGTGTATTGCCATTTCCTGCAAAACCGGCGAGGGATTTAAAAGCTTGAGAAAAATGCTTGCCAGACGTATAAATAACAATATGCCGGATCTGACCGATAGGCTGGTGGTAACCTCGGCGCGCCATAAACAGAAACTGGATAATTTCCTGGCCTCTTTTAGACTGGCAGAAAAAAGCATTGCCCAATCCGAATCGCCGGAACTGACCGCGCTTGAGCTTCGCCGGGGAATAAATGAAATTGACGAAATCACCGGTAGGGTATATAATGATGAAATACTGGAGAATATTTTTTCAAGATTCTGTATCGGCAAATAAACAGAAAGATTGGCGAACAAGTTACACGTGAAACAAATTGACTTTGACATAATTGTTGTTGGTGGCGGCCATGCCGGAGTCGAGGCGGTTCTGGCGGCCTCAAGGATGGGTAAAACCTCCGCACTGGTAACCATGGATGGGACCAAACTGGCCTTGATGTCCTGCAATCCAGCTATTGGCGGACTCGGTAAGTCACATATTGTCAAGGAGATAGATGCTCTTGGCGGATTGATGGGGAAGGCTATCGACGCCACCGGAATACAATTCCGGAAACTTAATCTGTCACGCGGGCCGGCTGTATGGGCGACCAGGGCCCAGGCCGACCGAATCGCCTATACCGACTATGTCTCGAAATTCGTTGCGGATGATCCTAATGTAACAGTGATCGAGGCCACCGCCGCGGCCATTCTTACCGTGGCCGATAAGGCGATTGGGATTGCCACCGAAGATGGCCGGAAAATATATTCAAAGGCGGTAATCTTATGCACCGGGACTTTTCTGGGCGGTCTGATTCATATTGGCGAGACTAAAATCCCTTCCGGCCGACGGGGCGAGAAAGCCGCCTATGATCTCAGCGAGTCGCTGAAATCGCTGGGTTTCGAAGTCGGCCGTCTTAAAACCGGAACGCCTCCGCGCATTGACGGAAAATCGATTGACTATAGCCGTTGCGAACTTCAACCCGGAATTGAGCCCATTCCCTTTTTCTCCTATGCGACTAAACCTTATCATATTGAGCAGATACCATGTCATCTGACCTATACCACCGCCCAAACCAAGGATATAATCCTTCGAAACCTGCTTAGATCGCCGATGTTTTCCGGGCAGATACATTCTATCGGTCCTCGTTATTGCCCGTCGATCGAAGATAAAATCAATCGCTTCAGCGAAAAACCGAGACATCAGATCTTTCTCGAGCCTGAAGGTAACGGTACCGATGAGGTCTACCCCAATGGTTTCTCGACTTCGCTTCCCGAAGATGTTCAGCGTGAGTCGATCCGGACTGTCATTGGGTTGGAAGAAGCCGTGATCACCAAACCGGGTTACGCCATTGAATATGATTATTGTCCGGCTTATCAGATCAGGGCTAGCCTGGAGACCAAAAAAATTGAAGGGCTATATTTTGCCGGGCAGATAAACGGCACCTCAGGCTATGAGGAAGCCGGCGGCCAGGGCCTGGTGGCAGCGGTAAATGCCTGTCTCAAAACCGACCATAAGCCCCCGTTGATTCTCAGCCGGGCCGAATCATATATCGGCGTCATGATCGATGATTTGATAACTCATTCGACAACAGAACCTTACCGAATGTTTACATCGAGAGCGGAATACCGCCTTCGGTTGCGCGAAGACAACGCTCGCGATCGTCTGTTCGGCTACGCCCATCAGCTGGGGTTGATTCCGGAAAAAGACTATAATGAATTTATACAGCTTCAGAAGAACACACGGGATGAAATCAAACGTCTGAGAAAGATAATTGTCCCGGTTTCCAGACTTGACGGTATGGCCGAGCATTTCGTTAAGAAGGATCATATATCTCTGGCTGACCTTTTAAAGGTTCCCGGGATTACTTATTCAGATATTGCCCATTTGAACGGTCATGACGGAAACAGAGGCGATCCCGACATTCAAGTCATTGAGCGCACCTCGATAAGGATTAAATACGAAGGCTATATAAAGAAACAGGAACGCGAAGTGGAGCGGTTTCAGCGCATGGAAAATGAGATTATCCCTGAAGATATGCCGTTTGAGAGCTTGACCGGCCTGCGTAACGAGGCCCGGGAGAAATTTGCCCGTTTCAGGCCGACCTCGATCGGTCAGGCCGGGCGTATCGAGGGTGTCACGACCGGCGATCTGGCAGCACTCTCGATCCATGTTAAAAAATTCCGGGCGCTTGATTCTGCGGGCGACAATCAATAATTAGTCAATATGTCAGATACGAATCAAATTCCTCTTTTTAGATCAGAAAGTATTATTGCCAAATACAATATTGAACCCAGGCTGGAATCATATTTTGATGAAATATTAGAGTATAATAAGAAAGTCAATATTGTTTCACGTGAAACATCCCGCCCCGAACTTCTCAAAATGGCCGCCGACTCCCTTATTCCCTTCGAATTTATCCCGCCCCCGGCCGGACGCTTTTTTGATATCGGATCCGGCGGCGGTTTCCCGTCAATCGTGATATTGCTTGCCTTCCCCGGTCTCAAAGCATCCCTTTTCGAGCGTACCGGCAAGAAGGCGGCATTTCTCAGAGATATAATCGGCAGCTTCGATCTCGATGCCAAAATAATACCTGTTAATTTTGCCGAGGCCTTCCCGGGTCTGCCCAAAACTTCCTTCGATTTCGGTACCATGAAACTGGTCCGACCCGACAAAAATATCATCCGCGGCGTTTCCCGATTGCTTAAACCGGATGGAAGTTTTCTATATTATGCCCGCGCGGAACATCTTGCCAAAGAAATTCCGGATCTCAAAGATGCCGCTTTTCACAGTTATTATTTGGATGACATAAAACAACTTCGCGGGTTAACAATTATTTCTTCACATAATTAATATTTTGCTTGCTAAAAGACTTTTAAAAAGCTACCCTCTGCTCGTAAAGTTAATAAAAACATTCTCTTGAGGTGTGTGTGGCAAAAATTATTGCGGTGGCTAATCAGAAAGGCGGGGTCGGAAAAACCACGACCGCCATCAACCTTTCTTCATGCCTGGCCGTTGCGGAGAAGAAAACACTCCTGATTGATATTGATCCCCAGGCCAATTCGACCTCCGGGGTCGGCTTCGATAAGGCCAATGTGGAATCATCAATCTATGATGTCCTGATTGGCAGAAAAAATATCGTTGATGTCATAATACCGACGGAATTATCCTATTTAAGTGTTGCGCCGTCGTCCATCTCGCTGGTCGGCGCCGAGGTCGAGATGGTCGGGATGATGTCGCGCGAGAGAATCCTCGCCGGCGCGCTTGCACCTATCGTGGGTCATTACGACTACATAATTATCGACTGCCCGCCCTCGCTCGGACTGCTGACCGTCAATGCCCTGACCGCAGCGCAGTCGGTCATGATTCCGATCCAGTGCGAGTACTATGCGCTCGAGGGCCTGGGCCAGTTGCTGCATACCGTCAAGCTGGTGCAGAGCAATCTCAATCCCGGTCTCGAAATTGAGGGCGTCCTGCTGACCATGTACGACAAACGGCTTAACCTATCGCGCCAGGTGGCCGAGGAAGCACGTAAATTTTTCGACGATCGTGTCTATGAAACTATGATCAACCGCAATGTCCGGTTGTCCGAGGCGCCCAGTTTCGGAAAACCGATCATCCTTTATGATATCCTATCGAGCGGAGCGGAAAATTATATGGCTCTGACCAAGGAGGTAATGAGTCGATGAGCAGTAAAATAGTCTTGGGTCGCGGGCTCGATGCCCTCATCCCGACCCGTGAAGAAGACGGAGCCAGGAGCAATGGAGCATATCGGATGCTCCCGCTGGATAAAATTGCACCCAACCCGATGCAGCCTCGTCAGCAATTCGACAACAGCGCCCTGCAGGAGCTGGCCGAGTCATTTAAAAGCCAGGGTGTTTTGCAACCTATCCTGGTCCGGCAAAACAAGGACGTCTATGTCCTGATTGCCGGCGAGAGGCGCTACCGCGCGGCGCATCTGGCCGAGATGAAAACCATCCCCGCCATCGTTATAGATGAAAGCAACGAAAGCGAGATGCTTCAGATGGCTTTGGTGGAAAACCTGCAGCGCGAGGATCTTAATCCGCTCGAAGCGGCCGAGGCCTTTCAGCGCCTGATGGATGACGGCGGTTTGACACAGAACCAACTGGCGGCCCGGGTCGGCAAAAGCCGAGCGGCGGTCGCCAACGGTCTCAGGCTCCTGGGACTGCCGGATAAAATCAAGGATATGATCCGGGCGGGCAGGATTACCGAGAGACATGCCCGTGCCATTCTGGCGGTCGACGGAAGTGTGGCGCAAATGCGCGTGGCGGAGAAAATCGTCAGCGACAGCATGAGCGTGCGCGAGGCCGAGGAGTCGGCACGGCGGGCCAAACGGCGCCGTTCTTTGCCGCGAAAAAAGAACGCCGCCATCGTCGAAGCGGAAAATTATTTGAAACAGCTCCTCGGAACGGCGGTAAAAATTACACCGGGACTCAAGCGCGGCAGGATAGAGGTCGATTACTATGGTGAAGAAGATCTGGAGCGGTTGCTGGAATTGTTTCGGAAAATAAACTGAAAAGCGGTTTGAAATGGGCAAATATTACAATTTGATGATTGTCCCGGATGGTGTCGAGAATCCATTCGGTATCAGGGTAAGGGCCTGGATGTTTAAACTCGGTATTGTCGCTGTGGCAATACTCCTGGTGGGACTGATCCTGTTTTTTGCTTTTTATGGAAAAATCGTGATGCGGGCAACACTGGCCGGTAAGCTGGAAGAGGAAAACGAGGCGCTGAAAAGATATAAGTACAAAGTCGGACTTCTTGAAGAGCGGATGAGCGAGGCGCGTGAAGTGGTCGATCGTATCTCCAGGCTGGCCGGCGTGGAGATCAAACTTACCGAGATACCGCCCGATTCAGTTATCTTTGCCCGGCTCGAAAATGAACAGCCGGCCGTTATGACCCGTTCGATGGTCTCCGGTTTTGGCAGGCCGGAAGGACTTCCGCTGCAGGGTTATATGACACGCGGTTTTATCAATGATGGCGAAAACTATCATCCCGGTATCGACATAGCCGTTGCCGAGGGGACGGCGGTTCTGGCGACCGCATCGGGGAAAGTCATCTTTGCCGGCGAGGATTCGACCTATGGCCTGACTGTCATCCTGGAGCATGACAGCTCGGTTACCACCCTGTACGGCCATAACAGCGAACTGCTGGTCGAGGTTGGCAAGGATGTCCTGGTGGGCGGGCGAATCGCTCTCTCGGGTAATACCGGGAAATCGACCGCGCCGCATCTGCATTACGAAATAAGAGAAAACGATGTACCTGTTAACCCTTTAAAATATATTAGTGAGTATGAGGGAATTAATGAGCAAGAATGAAGGTGGAGTTATGAACACTATTATCGGCAAGGATACCGTGTTTACCGGCACCCTCGAGGTCAAAGGTGCGGTGCGCGTGGATGGAAAGGTTAAGGGAAAGATTATTTGCTCCGATGTAGTCACGGTCGGTACCGGCGGCTATGTAGAAGCCGACGTGGAATCGCAGACAGCGGTTGTAGCCGGTAAGGTTGTGGGGAATCTGATTGCCACGGAAAAAATTGAACTCCAAGCCAAATCCGATATCGCGGGCGATATCAAGACTAAGTCGCTGGTCGTCGAGCAGGGCGCCATATTTTGCGGTTCCTGCCATATGAAGGAAGGCAAGTCCAATCTTGGATTTTTACCTCCCGAAGATAAAAAAGACCAGGTCAAGAAAGAAGATGTTACAATCAAAGCGGAGTTGAAAAAGTAACCGGGCAATTCTACTTGATTGTGTGGATAACTTGCCGACATTGTGGATATGTGGCTATCAATATGTGTTGCAATATTTAATGTGTCATATATGAAGCTGTTTTTTAGGCGCTTTTCCACAACTTCAGAGCTCGTTTAAACTTAAACGGGCGGGTGGCTGGTTCCCCGCTACAATTAAATGTGATGTCAAAAAGATGACAAATTATACCGCCAATCTGCTGAAATCCGGTTAACAGGAGGAAAATGATGACCGAAAATACGAGTGATCTTCAAGCTGTCGACCAACTTAACGATTCCTATAGAAAAATTAAAAGCGAAATTGCCAAAGTCATTATCGGCCAGGACAAAGTTATCGAGCAACTCCTGATAGCCTTGCTGGCCTCGGGCCACTGCCTTCTTGTGGGTGTTCCCGGGCTGGCAAAAACATTGCTTATCTCTATACTGGCTAACATCTTAGATCTTAAATTCAGCCGCATTCAATTTACCCCCGATCTGATGCCGTCGGATATTACCGGAACTGAAATAATTGAAGAGGAACGCTCCACCGGGAAGCGCGAGTTTAAATTTGTCAAAGGCCCCGTTTTTGCTAATGTCATTCTGGCAGACGAGATCAACAGAACCCCGCCAAAAACGCAGGCGGCGCTTCTGCAGGCGATGCAGGAGCATGAAGTAACTTCGCACGGGCAGACTTTCACCCTTGATGAACCGTTTTTTGTGCTGGCGACACAAAACCCGATCGAGCAGGAAGGAACCTATCCGTTGCCCGAGGCTCAGTTGGATCGATTCATGTTCCATGTTTCGGTCGATTATCCCTCGGATACCGAGGAGCAGGAAATTGTCAGAACGACCACTGTCATGCCGGAATACCAGCTTGATAAGGTCCTCAATGCCGAGGATATCATAAATTTGCAGAGACTGGTCAGGCGGGTGCCGGTCTCGGATCATCTCATACAATACGCCGTCGATATCGCCCGGGCAACGCGGCCGGAAAACGGCGGTCTTGACTTTATCAAGAACTGGGTTGCCTGGGGCGCCGGGCCGCGCGCCTCGCAGTATATGATCCTGGCGGCGAAAACGCGGGCCATTCTCGACGGCCGCCCGACACCGGGACCGGAGGATGTCCGTTTCGCGGCTCTGCCGGTACTGCGCCATCGCATTGTGACCTCGTTTAATGCCGAGGCCGACGGGGTCGATACTCCGGCCATTGTTAAAAAACTGCTTGAAACCGTCAAAGAAAAAAGTTAAGCTTATTCCATCAAATAAAAACTGAATCACAGTCGGCAGAGAATGCCGGCTGTGCCATGTCCACAGGAGGTGGCTGTGTTCGATAATTTCAATTTGACCAAACTCCCGCCGTACGGGAAGCTGTTTGTCAGCCTTTTTTGTATTTTGATTTTGCTGGTTGTCGGCTGGATGACTGTTCTCGGTTTGATGGAGGCGAAGATACTCGGCGCGCCGGAGTTCGATGAAGAGTCGGCTTTCGAGGAGTATGATGCCCAGGCCGATATCCAGACGATTGCACTTGATGATCAGGCGGTGACCACACCCGACTGGTCCGATTCGGGAGATCAGGAGCCGATCGGGCCGGAAGATATCGACGAGTACGAGGAGTATGCCGAGGAGCAGTTCGACGAGGAAGAGTATGCTCTCACATTCTGGGAAAAATTCAGGGAAAACATGGAATGGTCGATGGGGCATCTTTCGACTCAGACGATTCTCTTTTTTGCTCTTGGATTTTTGTTTGTCCTGACCACCTATTCCGCCGGGATCAAGAAATTGTTTATCTGGCTTCTTGCTATTTTTACTATCGTGCATGCTTTTGGTATTGCCGGATTCGAATTTTGCCGGCCCGCAACCATGTTCACATGGATCGGCGGCTTGCTTCTATTGATCATCATGTTCATCATGTCGCTGATGATATTGGTGAATGTCCGCAAGAAGGCGTAGGGGGATTTTAATTATGTCTGTGATGTCGGGTCGCCGTACCCGACTCCCGGGATAAACATCACCAAACACGGTTTTTGACAAAGCAGGTTTGAGACCGGCGCCCGGCCGTAAGCCATTTTGCCGAAAAATCTTCTTCATTGTATCACAACGACTTGCAAATTAATAATGGCTTTGTTTTATCGTCTCCGCGAGTTTTTTTGTCTGTTTTTATTTACTGTTTCATCAGGTGATTGTCGGAACCCTCCGTCGCTTCGTTCCGGATTCTCGGCCAACGGGCTCGAACGAGGGGATTCCGACTTACCGGAACCGGAAATGGGTTCGTTACCCCTAATTTTAATTGTGTTTTATTGCGTATTTTGTTGATTGACAACGACTTGAATCGCATTTTCGGAAGCATGATTTATTTCCCCGGATATAAAATGTCGGCATGATACATATCCTTAAATTAACGGGCCTTCATATATAGTACCGATGTCAGGATCATCACCATTTTTGTATTGAAATTGTTTTTCAGGGCGGATTTGATTTCGTGTGAATCGCGCAGATGTGATAATTATTGATATTCCGGGCAATCTTTTATATAATTTATATGTGGGTTTGTACATCTTTGATTGGCATCCGGGTAAAATTCCGCAAATGGAAAATGAAATAGCAATAAGACAGCAGGAGTCCCCGCGAAACGCGGGATCTTCGACCGGAGACTCCTTCCCGACGAAGACTGGGTTGCCGGACGCCGAATCAGATGGAAGAAACCTACAACTTAACCACGAGGACTCTCTTAGAAAATGCTTGCTAAATGGGGAGCACTACAAACCCGGCATCCTAACCCCTCCCAACAAAATAACCGGCCGACTTATGTAGAGTCGTCGGCCGGGTCGCCGGAGGCTGATTTAGAAATATACCGCCATGCCAAGTTTGAATCGCGAGGCATCGAAATGAAGGCCATCATCGAATGTCTCGATCTCCGAAATGCGGTAATCGTAATCATCATAATATTCAAGATCGAATAGATACCACTTGTTCTGCAGTGTGAAGCCGTACTCGAACAGCATGCTGAAATTGCGGCTCATGAACCACTCCATGCCGACCGATCCCTCGACACCAAGGCCGATCATGGCGTTGTCGGCGCCGTTGATCTCGTCGACCCACACCGTGTTGTAATTATCAAAATATGTGACGGTGATATTGGGATTGGTTTCCCGGACACTCAGTCGCGGTCCGATACCCCAGAAAAAATTAAGATTTTTCTTCAGGCGTGGGACATGCATATACTGGACCGACATGTTGACACCGGAGAGATCGAATGAGCGCCCGTTGTTAAAGGCGATCTCGAAATCAGGGGTCAAAAAAAGCTTGTTGTCGTCGTAATCATTGGGACGCTCGGTAAATCCGAGATTGAACCGGACGGCGCTGGTGGCGGAATTGCGGCGCATCATCGATAGACGAAAGCCGTCGTACTCGTCATCATCGTCGCCGAATTTCTCATCGACAGCGGCCTGAAGCGACCACTCGTTCCGGTAGGTTTGCCTGTCTCTGTTGTCCCTCCTGTCGCGTTTATCCCGGCCGCTGATCTCGATAGCGTATGTCGCCTGGTGAAACATAAGCATGAATATTATCAGCGCCAGAATTTGCGGCACTCTCTTAACAGTATTGATTTTCATTTTCACTCACCTCGGTAAAGACAGTTGATTAACATCATGTAATTCACTGAGTATCTATTAAATGCAAACCTTGTACCGGGATGGTAAGGGGTGGAATTCCAACAGCTTATATTAATGCAGACAGATTATTCAGGATTTACCGCACAAAAACAGTTCATGATTTGTCTGAATTTGACAAAATTTTGGTAATAAGGTTGAGTGATTCGGCAAATGAACTGCGAAATTGAGAATCAAATTTGCCGATCAGTCGATAATAACGTATAATACGATATGCCGATTGAATATAGAAAATATCTCGATCCCGAAATTGTCGGGAAGCTGAAAGGGATGGAGCTTCGGGCCCGGATGGTGGTCGAGGGTTTTATCGCCGGAATGCACAAATCGCCGTATCACGGTTTTTCGGTCGAGTTTGCCGAGCATCGGCAGTATATGCCGGGCGACAATATCCGCGACATCGACTGGAAGGTGTATGCCAAATCGGATCGGTATTATATCAAGCAGTATGAAGAAGAAACCAATCTGAAGGCGTATTTGCTTCTCGATTGCTCGGCCTCGATGAGATATTCATCCGGAGGCGCGGTCAAACATGATTATGCCGCCACGCTGGCGGCGGCGCTGTCGTATATGATGCTCAAGCAACGCGATGCGGTCGGGCTGGTGGCATTCGATGAGAAAATCCGCCGCTATGTTCCCCCGCGCTCGAAATCGGGGCATCTGCATGTTCTGCTTCAGGAGATCGCCAATCAGAAACCGTCGGAGAAAACCGATATCGCCGCTACTCTCCATGAGATGGCCGAACGGATCAACCGCCGCGGATTGATTATAATATTCTCCGACCTGCTCGATGATGCCGACAAGATAATTTCCGGGCTGAAGCATTTCCGATATAAGAACCACGAAATAATCGTCTTTCATATTCTCGATCCGCGCGAGCGTGATTTCGCATTTCCGCGTGAGGCGATTTTCAAAGATATCGAGACCGGCGAGGAACTAACCACGCTTCCGTGGCAGATCAAGAAGCATTATACGCGGCTGACGCAGGAGTTTTCTGATCGGATCGCCTCCGAGTGTCGCCAGAGCAGAATCGATTATCACCTGATCGACACTTCGGTCCCGTTCGATACCGCCCTGTATGCGTTTTTGGCTAAGCGGGAGAGGCTGTATTAGTCTCTGCCTTTTTAGTTTTCTAATTGACAGTTTATATATTTCTTCATTAATTTGACATAAACAATTCTGAATACAATCTGAAATAAAACAAATATGTCCGGTTTGGGTATGGAATCGAAATCGGGAGGCGAAAGGAGTTGGTATGCATAAGGTGTCAACTATAGGACAAATCATGGCATTTGTAGTGGGGTTTGTTATTCTGACGTGCGCGGCAGTATCGGCGCAATTCGGGGGTGACCTGATGATCGGTATGGGGAGCGATACGCTCAACGGGACGATCAAGGTCAGCGGTGATTATTATCGGATGGATGTTGCCCAGGGCGGGCAGGAGCTGTTTATCATCGTCGATCAGAAAAACAAAGTTACCCGCGTCTTCGATATCGCAAGCAAGCAGTACCGCGAGATGAAAAGTCAGGATATTACCAGCCTGATGAACGATCCGTTTCAGAGTGTGATATACACGCGGACGATGTCCGAGGAGACAAGTATGGGAGCCGAGACGGTGGCCGGATTTGAATGTGATAAGTACAAATATGCTATGGACGGTCAGGATGTAATGATTGTCTGGAAGGCGAAGGATCTTAATTTTCCTATTAAAATCGAGAACCTTGCCAATACCGGTTATGCCGCCGAGATTACGAACATCAAGCAGGGTGAAATCGATAAGACTTTGTTCGCATTACCGGCCGATTATACATTGTTTGAGGAAAGGCAGGCGACTGATGAAGCAACCGATATCGACATAGTTGATGCCGCCGGGATGGGGAATGTCGAGGTGATAAAGAAACATATCGCCAATGGTGTTGATGTCAATTACGACAAGGGAGACGGTTACACGCCGCTTTTGATGGCCTCAATGTACGGCAAAACCGATGCGGTCAAATATCTGATCGAGGCCGGGGCCGATGTCAACCTGGTCAATAAAGACGGCAGTTCGGCAATACTGGCAGCGTCCCAATACGGTAAACTTGATATTGTCAAGATGCTTGTCGCTGCGGGGGCGGATGTCAATGCCGAATATGGCAAGGGTTATACGTCGCTGTTGAGAGAGGCGATCCAGTACGGGCATGTCGATGTGGCGAAATTTCTAATTGATTCCGGGGCCAATGTAAAATTCAAGAACATATCGGGCAAGGGTCTGATTGACGCCGCCAACAAAAATGACGCGGCCATGATGGAGATGTTGAAAGCGGCGGCGGTGGAATAACTGTATATGATTCAGAGTCTTGGGATATCATAGAGGGGGGCGGGCAAGATCGAGAGAGGTTTTAGTCTATTCGTCAAATTATGAAATTAATCAGAATAATACTTGACAAGAATAGTCCATAATATTATAATTGGACCACGCAAGGGAAGCTAAACACAATTAAAGTAAGCCGTATATATTTCAGGGGGCTTGAAATTATTTCGATTTTTACGGCAATTTGAAAATAATGACTGATCAAATTTGAATTAGCCCGCAATATATAGAAAAATCACACTTTGCTACAATACCGGGGGTGCAATGCTCCCGGGCCCATTCACACATTACCGCCGGGTCCCACCCCGGCGGTTTTTTTATAGAGCAATAATCTGCTCAGGATAGATATACAACTGAAAAAGGAGCGGGCGCCTGATTAATATAAATGATAGAGGAACGATTTCGCACCTGAAGCGTATTGTATTATATTGAAGAATATATTACCGAAAAGACGATGGTCAAATTGTGGAATAATGCTTAAGCGACTGCTTTTAATATTTATAATTTCTTTCTGTTCATTATTCAGGTCCGCGTTTCATGCTTCTTCCGGTATTGTTGAAGGGGCCGTAACCGATTATGACACCGATGATTTCTCGGTAGATTTTGGCTTCGATTTTTGATGTTACGGCTGAAATCGGTAATCGGGAAATGTCTATTTTTTCAACCCCGCGGCAGAATATATATTACTGATTATCAGATCATTCAACGAGTTTGCATTGTCGGGCCGGGCCGCGGTGGTCAGATAATCCCCTGAGATTTCTTTCAAACGTTCCATTTCATCTTCAGCACTGTTTTGTTCGCTCATTATTATAAGTGTTTTTGCATTAAGGGGCTGTATTCCGTCAACGCCGTAGCGGTCATACGGGAATCCGGTAAGTTTTTTGTACCACCAGTAATATACCATTTTATACAACGGAATCGTGAATGC
>Ga0164318_10003164_pt1 | contig 15517 bp, 9 predicted proteins | sample GuaBasSedimGuay9_FD_113734 | JGI IMG/M metagenome (GOLD analysis project Ga0164318, IMG submission 113734) | Subseafloor sediment microbial communities from Guaymas Basin, Gulf of California, Mexico - Guay9, Core 4571-4, 0-3 cm | ecosystem: Environmental > Aquatic > Marine > Hydrothermal vents >...
ATGATCAAACAACTATTAGTTATCGAGATCCCTAAGTTAATTTAAACGTTTCCTAGCTTCTATTGCTTTGTCCAGATAGCGCGCCTCAATATAGTAGCAACTAGTGGTTTGGGACAAAATGAAGTGTGGGGGGCAGAATATCCTTAATATTAACCTTTAAATAAGAATATCCGACCCCTTTTCCCTTTACAGAACGTGTACGGATCAATTGATCTACATTTTTGAGCCCTATTGTACTTAGCGATTTAACAAGATCCTTTTTCGCTTCGGTAGACCTAGCTGTCATTCTTGATTTAGATTCTAAGACGTTTAAATAAAGCGCTTGACGAAGAACTCTGAAATACACCCCGTCAAATTCAGCCTTTTCTTTCCACTTCTCGTCATAAAATCTCACCCTACAATGAGAAATCATTAATGTTCCGGATTTTTCTTCCTTAACCATTGCCTTGAGGCACTCTATTTCTTTTTTTCTGTCATTAGTAAGACTTGAATCCCTCATATCTCTGGTTATCCTTTTGATCCAGGCTTTAAAGTTATTCTTTCCGACCAACAAATTAACATTGTAGTCATCAGGACTACTAGCTTCCTGTAATCGTGCTTTAAACTGTGAATTTTGGGAAATCAAGTTCAGCATCAACATAAACAAATCTTGGACGGGATTTTCTATGCACCTCTGATAGATGTAATCTTCAAAAGCCCACTCAGAATATAGATCATCAGCATACTTGAGAAGGCTCCAAACAAACACGGGGAGTCCACTGGTTCGTGTGGGAGATTCAGAAAATATGTCCAATAAAGAACCGTTATCCGACGGCTCTGGAGTAGCTAGCGGAAAGATATTGGCAAGCTTCAATCTCTTCGTCAGATATTTTTGTTCAGTGTAATATTTACAAGAGGATCTTTCAAAATATTCCTCTCTTGGCAGGAAGCTTAATCTCAAAATATGTTGTTTTTCTGTGGCACTGGCAATGCTTATGTCTGACCTTTTCGATGCATATAATTCTTCTGGAAGATGTTCCAAATATGTCTTCCTATCTTTGTTGATTTCATTTTTTAGTGCCACTTTCTTTTGTGAGAGGTAATTGAATTTTAGGATGCTAGCCTGTTTCGATGCATAAAGCTCCTCAAATAAATGGATAGAAATTGATTCTAATGTCTTTTGAAAATTACTGTCTTCCTCGTATACGACCTCGTTGGAGTTGTTAACAATGTAGTCGAAAAATATTTTCGGGTTAATTTTTACGAAGGTACTGGAAAAAGTGCAATCCAGGAGTAAATAGGCGATTTTTCTCACTCTCCTGAAGATATTCTTGCTTCGTTCTATTGATCTGGATCTTGCACTGTCGAGTAGATACCTTTTAACCATCAAGGTAAATTTATCCATAGGGTGCTCTGAGAATTCAGGCTTGGTTTTGAGCTGATTTAAGAATAATAGCGAGAGAAGTATGTGAAATTTGTAATAGTTTTCTGAATCGAATACTTCTTTAGCCGCTTTTATGCACTCCCTATCTGGTAAATACTCGCAAAAAGCTTCTCGTAGTTGTTTATCCTCGATAAGAATTTCGAACCAGGCTCTTTCATTTTCAAAAGTTCCTCGTAGATGACCGAAATTCAAGAGTAGTGCCCAGCACTTCAGAAGTTCTTCACAGCTACTGACTGTAAACTTATTGCTTAGCCTAATTTTAGTACTGAGGCCGAAAACGCCTCCCCTTTCTTTCAATTCATGAAATAAGTACATTTGCAAGAACATGTACTCCCATCTGGAGTGATGAGCGCTTTTATGGGCATCCCTAATCCTTCCCAGGTGATCCAGTTTTTCGAAATGACGAATCCCTTCAACCTCAGCTTTTTCTAGAAAGTCGATTACCTCTTTTGATTCTTTATACAAAGGAACTGAAACTGATCCAAAATCCGGGTAAGAATATTGCAATATATAAGGTTGGTCGGTCATAATTAGTACTTCTCCCTATGAGCAACTCTTGGATCAGCCGGGGGTGGATCCAGGATGGTTTGGTATGGGCGGCCGGTTCTAATTGCATTTTCCATGGCATCATAGCATTCCAGGATCACTCGCTTGGTACGGTACTCACCATATTTCTGCTCGTCTTTACGTTTAACAATGGGAAAGGTTTCCATGATGTAATCCACATCATCTCTGTTTATTTTATAAAGATGGAAAAAAGCTGCATCCAGTTCCCATTGGATTACAAATCTCCAGCTTTTGTCTTGCTTAAATGAGGAATCCCTATAACTATGACTATTTGCACGATCCGCAAGCTCATATTGAGTATAAAAGGTTCTAAATTCTTTTAGTACCGAAATCTAGCTAACGGATGATAGTGATTCGAAATCTTCTTTCTGTAATCTCTCCTGGGTTTTCGGACTTAACTTTAAAGCAGAGATAGTTTTTCTGCTTTATTCTATATTTCCAATCTATCTGATTTACTGGTATTGCTTTAGCAAATTCCAATGGTGCGTCTAGACTTTCTATGATGGGCGCCACTTGTAAAAATTTTTTCGGAAAAATGGTAATGGCTACAATTTCCCCATTGTTATCCTTTTCGACAGCAATCTTTTTTATGTATTCCTCATAAATTCCAGGGGTTGATGTTGATAAAATGCGCTCATTTTCATCGAAAATGATAAATGGCATCATTATTTTATTTGCGAGTTTGTCTATGAATTTTGGGTTTTGGATTTGATCTTCTATTTTTTTCTCAATATACGAGTTCAAAGCGTATAAAGCCACAAACACACTAACTATGTAAGCAATTCCCTTAAATAACTCTTTACCGGTAATCGGTTTTTGTTTTTCCAAGGACCTCTCCCACCAAAAAAATCCAAAATGAGATGGATAGTATTCCTTCACACGATAATAATTTCTAAGTCATTCTAAATTAGAATAAGTCGCCAGCCAAATCACCAATTATAGTGACGAGATCTTCGCCACCTTCGTAGTATAAGTATCGCTCTAAACTTCTCATGGCTTCTTTGACTCTCACAGCTTTTCCAATTTGTCTTTTTGCCCTAAAATAATCATGAGCTCCTATTAAATATTCTATTGCTTTCTCGAATAAAATTATACCGTTGTTATTGTGTGGCGCAAAACATTCCGGGTCAGCCTTACGGCATCGGAGCAAGTAATATAATAATAGAATGAGTTGAAAAAAGAGCCTATTATAGTTACAGCTAAAAGCTAGCTCTCTCAATCTTTCTAAAGCTCTGAGAGCTAAAAGCTTGGCGATCTGGTGGTTAAGGCCGAGGCATCCATCTTGTCTAAACATTAAAACTCTACAAGCGGCCCGAATGGATTCAATAGGAAATGGTTGTGACAAATCCTCTCGGAGGGCACGTCTGGTGATAGCATTGAATAATAACTTAAAATCTCCAATGCTAGTAAATGCCCTGCTACCCGCTTCTACAGCCCAATTCCAGATACGTTGGCGGCAATCTTGAATTATGATCTCTCGGGCATACTGTATTATTGACCTTGGCGCAGAGGCATACATCCATGTGGCTCTTACGAGTAGCTTCTCTTTCATAGAGTTATTTACTGTCTCTTTTTCAAGAAGACTAATAAAGTCCTGTTCAAATTTTAATGAAAGGCGTTGAATGCATTTTCGTCCATAGTCCGTACATGGTTGCCCGTTTTGGTCTAGCACTTGGGCATATATATCCATTCCAGCTATCTGTACGAGCGCTTTTCGTCCGAGCATTCTTCGTACTTGGTCGACGATCCTAGCGTAGGCGGGGTCTTCAACACGAACTTTTTCAAAACGGTCAATTAAGCTGCTCCATTCATTTAAAACTGTGTCATTCGGATCAACTAAAATTTCTCTGATAAAAGGCCAGCCCCGTCGCAACCGGGGCAATTTGGACGTACCTCTCATTGTAGAGTAATCTAGAAATACCTTTCTTCCTTTTAAAAAATTAGTATCTTCTGGAATGATTTCAACTTGTGCCAAGCCGCTTGCAGGTCGCATGCGGACTACAACATCGAGTGGCATACTTCTGTTGGGTGTAGATGGAAAATTGAAGACCGCTTTTCTGAACGGTTGATCTAGAGACTTGGATTGACTATCATCTAGCTCATCTTCATGTTCTTCCTCGTCTGTTTTGTATAGTGCCTTGGCAAAGGCTAAGCCATATCGGGAGCCAAGGTTCTCAGACCGGAAAAAGGACAACTTCTGCACCTTTTCTAGGGATCGACATCTCCTAACGACCTCTCTCACCAGTCTGGCATAACATGGAGAGAGTTCGCCATCTGCAACAAGTCTAGGATCATCAGGGTCTTCACAAGCTGAAACTAACTTTCTTGGGGAACCTTTACTTAGATACACATTCAATTTAAGTTGTCCTTGATTGAGCTGAAACCAGCGTTTTATCTTCCTTTCATAAGTCTCTCCTCCCAAAACCTCCTCGGCATCCAGAAGAGGAATCCATTTATAGCCACCTAAATAATGAGCCAGGATGGATATTTGCGGCATAGTATCAAGATAAGTTGGGATTCCCTTAATTAGCCTGTCGCCATAGATGGATGAGCCCTTGGCTACGGCCTCTTCACTGTTAGGAGAGATCCATAGCCGGCCGAGCTTGGGCTCGTCTAATGGGCCGTCGAACCTTAGTCCACGATTAGCAAGTGTTTCAAGTTCTGACTCTAACCATGGAGGGATACCATTGGGCATCAGCGGACCACAAAGAATCATACCGTAGAGGCGTCCTCCCGAATGCTTCTTAGAAAGTTTTCTTACCTCTTTCTTTAGGATTTCGTTGACACTTTCCTCAATTTTCGTGTTTGTTTGAGAAGATAAAGGACAAGAATTTTGGCAAATTTTCCTCAAGGTGGTGCAAGGACCAGGGGGCACAGATAAGGCTCTTTTGTATAAATCATGGGGAGGATCCCAAAGGGTCCATGCATTCCCAATACTCCAAGCACGAGGGAGTTCCCCTCTATTCCAAGAGAAATCCGCGAGGGCAGCCCAAACCTCCGGAAATCTTGTGAAAGCTTGCCAGAAGTCTCCGTCGTCGGGCCAGTCAAATGTTTCCTCGATTACCCTTCCCGCCCAATCCATACCATTAATAGTAGGAAGAAACTTTGGTCGTTCACGGAGGGGGAGAACATGAAGAAATCCATTTTTATCTGGTTTTACTTTTAATTTGAATGTGGTGATCTCCACCGCATCTGGGCCTAAGTATAGTACATGTACGTGATCCTCCTCGGTCATTTTTTTGGGAATAAAATCCCCTTCCACTTTATCAAGCCAGGCCAAGGCTGCGGCTATAGGTCTCCAAACTAGTGTCACCTGCCCCTTCTTAGAAAAAGATAATCCTCTGCAAAGCTCACCTATAAGTTGTTCCTGACCAAATTCATCTAAATTATTGGGAATGGCTACGATAATTGAGTTACCCTCTTCTGATAGGTCTTCTCCGGTTTGATTAAGAACGTTGACTATGTGGCTAGCAATGATCTTGGAAAGTGGGAATGACACCCCGTTCCCGGCTTTCCAACGTACCATTCGATCTCCAGCTTCAACTAAGGCTCGCCATGCGTATGGAACCGGAACTCGCCTGAGGAAATCCCCGGCCCGCACGCGCGCTTCTGGCGGCCAATAAAGGCCAGTGTGAGTTCTTTCTTCCTTAGCCTGACTGTCTGTCAACATCTTTCCAAAATGGGTCTGAGGAAGTACCACATCGGCCAGATATAGATCCTTCTGTGTGCAGCCTTGGTCTGGCCGCCAAACGCAATCTCTGAGTCCGAATGCTGCGCAACCAAATACCCGTTTCAAAGTGTGTGCTCCAAAATGTCGTCTATTACAAGCGCCAGTCCTTCTACGGCGTCTTTCCAATAGCGTTGATCTGCCGGTACCTGTACAAGCCAAAGTTGCTCGTGAGAACCAATATGGATGTCCACTTTTTTTGCTTGGAGATCACTCGCCACCACGAAACCGTGAAGTTCAGGAAAGTCTGTAATTCTCTCCCCTAGGCGTAAAGCATGTTGGTTAAGAGCTCGCTCTGCCGAACTTGCGATCTCCTCCCATGGGGGATGAATTTCTGATGCTGCTGTGTGAATGGCCCAAACAACCATCACCTTTCTTCTATGTCCGTTTAAAGGAGTCATAACGATATAAAGATGTCCACCTGTCCTTCCCAGATTTTGAGTGGCTATATGTTCGTGAGCCAAAGCAGAATGAACAATCTCAACTATAGCACCTATTGTTGAATTCCCTGAACGATGTCTTATTAGGAATGGTCCAGGCTCAGATCCGGCCTGTACTCGACAACCCAAGTGCTGTTCTCGGAGCAACTGCATGTCTGATCTCAAAAGTTCTTTCACCAGCATCTTGCGAAGTCTTCCCTCTTGCGAAGAACGAGCAATGTCAAAAAGAGCACCGCTAACAAGAAGTCTGGCTACATCAGCCCAAGTTCGAGATTGCCAATCCCACATTCGGTCCTCCTCATCCTCTCGTCTGAGAAGACGCTTGTACATTTGCCAGATCTGTCTATATCGAAAATCGTTTTGCAGAGCATAATTTGGACGGACGGGAGAAGGGGGTTTATCAATTTCCTCCATAAAAGCAATGCGCCTTAGATTTGAACACAGGTGCTTAAAGGACCGAACTCTAGTTGTACGTCTTGAATTAATAAGCGTCTGATCATCTCCAACTTCAGTGTTCAAATAGCGTTTTGACTCTTGGATACAACGTAACAGGAAGTCCTTCAGTACCCTATTCTCTAAAGTATTGTATGTCTCTCTCCTGGAAACACCAAGAAGAGCCTGGCGATTTGCAGCTGCCTTCTCAGCCATAGTTCTACCCGGCTGGCGAACATACCAGTGTAAACAGGCAGTATCTGTCTCAGTTACTCGGCCAGCTGGAAGCATCAGCCTTTCCCGCACAAGAACCTTACGAGCTGCATTTACAATCACAGGCAGGTGCCGATGCATGGCCTCGGCGATATGTACAATAAGAGCCATACGCGGCTCATTCATCTCTAATTTTAGGTCAGCTATAAAGTCGAGAATGGCCTCCCAGGGGAATCTGCTCTCTTTTTCATATTTTTTGGAGACGTCTATGAGATCATCGAAAAACTGAGACCAAGCAAGAACTGTACGTGCGAGTTCACTCTCATTTGCTTCGCCATCTGGGGTGGACGAATAGCGTGAACGAGCCCCCTTGGGCAAAATACGAACAGAGATCCTTCTATCTGGAACGCGAATGCTAATAATATTATTAGTGAACTTCAGATTCTTCCCATGCGAAGCTAAGATGCCATGAGGTGTCTCATAAAGTTGATACCTTCCTCCAGGAGTTCGGAATGGAGGTCCAAACTTAGTAAACTGTTCGTTACGCTGCGGAAGATACACGGCCGCTCCGGTAGAAATGGACAGAACAGGGCTGCCATAGAATGGAAAACTTACTGAACTAGATAAGAGATCTTTGGTTTCCTCCCTGATACCCACGGACCACGGCCAGCAATGAAATTGGGCCTCAATTTCCCGTAACATTTAGCGATTATCCTCCACAGGGCGAGTAACACCCCGCCACTGAAACATACCTAGGACCTGGCTTTCGTCACGAGCATTTCTGAAGGCGTCAGCGAGCTGTTGATCACCCAATTCCCCAATTACAAACTCCACTTCATCCAAGCAAATATTTGCGGCGTTATCACCCAAATCCATGCCGCGCAGCTTTGGAATAATTTTCAGTTCCAGCTGATCAGCAAATGCCAGCTTATATCTTTCTTTCTCTTCAACGAGGGGATAGTTGGCCACGTAAGTGGCTATCGCCTGTTGTACGCGGTAGCCAAATGGCCTCCCTACATGATCAAGTGCATCGTTCAGGCGGTTAATCCATTTAGTTGTAAGCTCAGACCAAGGCTCTTGCTCGATCTCTTTTTTGATCCAGCTTTTCCACTGGGTGTAAGATAAATATTTTTTAGGCCATTCCTGCTCTTGGATATTAATTTGCGAAGGTCTGGTCTTATTCTCAGGCTTACCGAAGCGAAGCACATTCGCTCGGTCCAGCACCTTGTCAGATAATGTCTGTGTCGTTTCATCTTCATTCATCGTCCCAACAAAGAGCACATTATATCCAACCCAGATCTGGAAATTGACTGCCTTTTCAGGTCCGGTATCGAGAGTAATTTCAGCCTGTTGGCGATCTGTCTTATTTTGTAGGTTCTTCACCAGTCGTCGCAGCTCTAGCTTGGAGAGAAAGTCGCTAAAGTAGTACTCAGTTCGTGCTAAATTCATCTCATCCAAAAGAACAAGAAGTATTCTATCTCGGGTCCAGTCACCATCAAGCATTGGGAACGTGCCTTTCTTGTAATTGAACGGATCCATTCGTATAAGTGCACGGGAAAGTTCTGTCGCTTTATACTTTCTTTCCAAATAGTTATAAAAACCGAACATGTCTTGAGGTGAATCCCACCGGGGCTGGACGGACATGACCAAAGAGTGCATACCCATCATTCTGGCATAATATATCGGAAGGAGAGTCTTTCCCGTCCCCGAGACTCCGGCCAGTACAGTCAAAGGATTTATGTGATGGCATTTCAAACAAGTGTGAAAGGCGTCGATAACACGTTCCGGGAAATTCAGGTTCTCCTTGCGCAAGCGGTCCTTAAAGGCTTGGAGGACCTGGATTTCGTCGTTTATTGCCAGCGGACCTGCAGGAAACGTTTTTTTTAGATAGACAATCAGGTTGCACCTCCAAAAGGTCAGCATAAGGCTTCAAGGAATCCTCAGCTTCAGGTACTTTCATGCGATCAATCTCTCTTTCTAAAGCCTGTTGCTTGTCCTGAAGGACCCTCACCCGAACTTCAAGTTCGGCTAACTGTAGCCGTTTATTTTCTAATTTACGTTCTATTTTCTCAGCTTCTTCTCTAGCTTCCTTGACTGCCTTTCGATATTTTCCTAATTCTTCCTTGTATACAGCAATATTGAGGTTCAATTCCTCAATTTCCTTCTCCAAAGATTGCCGACATAAAGCTAGTTCCTCTGTTTTCTGTTGATATTCGCCTAGAGTTCTATGTGCCTTATCTATATCTGAATGATATTGTTCCAGATCCTTTTCTGCGCCCTTGATCTGAAACTGCACTTTACTCAAATGTTCATTTAATTCCCGAACTTTATCTTGGGCCAACTTAGCGTTTTTTTTAGCTTGCTCTGTTTCCTCATGGGCCTTTTGCCGTTCTGTTTTTAGATCAATTAGAATTTGTTCCAGGGAGATTTTCTCTTTTGTAAGCGCTTCGAGCGTAATATTGTTTTCTGTGACCGACCGCAATAAATCTTCATTCTCACGCCTTTTTCGGTCCAGCTCATCGGAAACATTATGAAATGTTTTCTTCAATTCGATCAAACCAGCTCTTATAGTTTCTGTTTCAGCTTTCTTACTTTCTAGATCTTCAATCTCCTTTTCCAGCTTCTCAAGTGTCCGGATAAGTAAATAGCGCTGATTTTCCAGCTCTCCTACCTCGTTTCGCAGGCTCTGATTATCTTGTTCTTTAGATGCACACTCCTGTTCCAAGCGGTTCAGTTCGGCTCTCAGTCGCTCTTGCTCTTCTCTTTCAGCAGTCAAACGATCAAGTTCAGCTCTTTGTTCATTCATCCATCTGATTAGTTCTTCTTTTTTAGCTTCGAGCAGGTCACACTGGGTTGCAAGACTTGCTGCATTATTGGCATCTTTCACTACGGCTTTCAAGCGTTGCCTTTGGTACACATACAACCCAAACATTACGATCAAAACCACTATTGTCAAGGCTGTGGCTAGAATCCAAAAAACGCCTGGAATTATTGTAGGGCTTAGATTATACATTTTCAAACCTCTCAATTATTCGTATTGTATGGTTGAGTTAACATACCTCAGCAAAGACTTTATTTTTTCGTTTCTTTGGTTTTCTTAGCTGTTACAGGCTTCTGTTTGGTATCTTCCAGGGACCTACCTAGTTCATTAAGTCGATTATTAAGCTCCAAGAGTTTCTTTTCTAGTTTATCTATTGTCTGCACTAGACCGTCGTGCTGACTGAACAGTCCGTTTCTTGCGTCAGCAATGAAAGTCTGTAATTCTCTCACTACAGAAGAGAAATCACTACTAAGTTTGTCTATCTTATTTTTTATCTTGTTAATCTTTTCCACTACCTCGGTAATATTTTTCATTCCGCTGTCCAGGTTATTTACCTTAGTGGTGAAATCGGTGTTAATCTTTCTCAGATTTTCATAATTCTGTTGTAGCTCTGAAAGAATGTTAGCAATTTCTTTTTTGTGATCATCAAGGGCATCCACCTTGCCATCTAAAATCGATATCTTATTATTAAGCGAGTTGATTGAGTTCTGAAAAGAACTGAACAGGCTCTGTAATTTTCCTGCTGTACCCTGGAGTCGTGCCACTATAGTATTCAGGGTGTATCCAGCCGACGAGACATCTTTGATCGCCTTGTTGGCTGTTCGACTCGTATTCAGTAAAGTTTCAGCTGAGTCAGCGACCTTTCCCACCTGCTGTGAAAGTTTATTGGCTTGGTCTGAAAGGGCAGTTGATTGATTTGTTATTATTTCAATTGCTTTGGAGAGCCTATTTATCGGACCGTTTGGAGTATTTAGTGCTGTCGCTGTCTGGTCAATCGTTTGGCGTGAGGACTCAAGATTATTGGCAATTCGAGTGAAACGCGTAGAAAGAGACTGCAATTCACTTTGATCTTTTGCCATCTGTTCTAGCAAGTGTTTCTTATTTTCTTTCTGTTGTTCTAATCCACTGATATCAGCCTTCAATCTTGAAATCTGCTGTTGTAAATTGTCTTTTTGCCTTTGTAAGTCGTCATTGGTTGCCTGAAGTGCAACAACCTTTTGATTAAGGGTCGAGGATTGTGATTGGGCTTGCCTTATTTTGCTTTGCAAACTAGCATATTCTTGCCTAGCCGCTTCCACAGCGCTATCTATTTCAGCGCGCTTGGCATGTGCATCTTTAAGAGTTTTTTGAACACTTTCCATCTTAATTTGCAGGGAATCCAATTCCGTCCTTAACGCACTCAGCTTACCTTCAAGATTCGCTATGGTATTCTTTAATTTTTGTTGCTTTGCTTGAAGCGAGGGTAGTCCTTCTAAAATCTTTGCGTATGCCTTTTTGTTCTTCTCAAATTGACTTTTATCCTGTTCTAATACTCTTCGCTCAGTTTTCAGTACTGCTTGTTCGTGCTCTAAGTTCACAATCTTCCAACCAAACAAAATGGTTGAAATGACAATAAGCGAGATTAATCCCCCTAAGATCAAAGGGGATGGAAATGAGCGGTCAAGGGCACTGCCCGAAGGAATACCTTTAGCCTTATCAGGCTTGAAGTTAGAATGCTCATACCCACTGTTTTTATTTTCCATCGTCGCCGTATGCCTCCATTATTTCCTTTACGCAGCCATCTAAGTCTTCTCTCAACTGGTAAACCCAAAACCGCATCACCTTCCAGCCCATGGCCTGTAGCTGCATATCCCGCCAGATATCATCTATCTTACGAGATCCATCTGGATTCCTGTGACAGTCCCCGTCCACCTCGATATCTATTTTTAAGGTTTTATCAGTTTTTCCTATTAATGCTAGGTCCAAGCGGCGGTTTAACACGGGAAACTGAGGTTTGGGTTCCAGCCCCTCTTTGGTCAAAGCATCAAAAAGTATTTTCTCCCAAGGTGATTCGTGGGGATACCAAGGACTCGGTTTAGGCTCTGGTCTCAAAAGCTTTGGTGGTGCTGCAAGATTCTGAATGTGTTTAATCCCACAAGTCTGGGCCCAATCTCGGTTGCCGACGATATGGAGTACAGCACGGGCCCGACTAGCAGCAACATTAAAAAGATTTCCTGTCTCTCTAAGAAAAGACCGAGACCCAATAGGCATTTCGGGACCAGCACACAGGCTGAGTATAATTACATCTCTCTCGTCTCCTTGAAAACCATGCGCTGTATCCACATGGACCCCAGCTCGCTCTAACAATTGATAGTCTATGTCGCCCTGAAATATGGCATCTTGCAATCGATTGGCTTGCTGCCGAAATGGGGTCACGATTCCTAGGGTTCCCTGGAAACCACTATCTAAGAGAATAGTCTTTACCAATGCGACTACTTTTTCCACCTCCTCAGGACAGTAACAGCCACTACCACCGCCACTTTGGATCCCCCCTTTGACGTCTGTCCAGTGAATCCCTGGTTTCATGCCTCGGGGAACTAGTAAGTGTTTTTGATTGGTTGCCACACGCAGTCGGCCACTATAAAAGGTTTGATTAGAGTAATTAGCAATGTCTGAGACACTACGATAGGTTTCGCTTAGAAAGACTGATTCAACACCATTGATACGACTAATGAGATTGTATAGAGAACTTTCCGTGTAGGCGAAGCGAACATCTTCTATTCTGCTAAGGCCAGCTTTGCGTCGAAGCATCGTGTCTTTTGTAATGGAAAGCTTTGAGCAGTGAGTGAGCTGGAAAGGATCTCCCACAACACCTATTCTCCGTGCTCTAAAAAGAATGGGAATGGCGGAGGGGATATCGGACTGACTTGCTTCATCTACAATTGCCAAGTCGAAAAGACCAGGCACAAAGGGGATGCGTGAGCCCACCGAAAGGTTCGTTACTGCCCAACACGGAAAATGATCAAGTACTAGAGATGCACGGCTCTTAAGCAAGCTGAGTGTTTCTTTCTTAACGACGCCTGTTTCTAAACCTGTTTGCATGGAATGCATGGCAGCCTGAAGGGCATCTAGTTCTTCGCGGTTTGCATCGGGAGGCAATCCACAACGACTATCCAAATCATAAGAAATTGCCTGAATTGCCAATTTAGCTATTCGGGAGGATAGTTGACTTATAGTGTCACTTAACTCTTCTAACCTGGGCATCTCTTTAGCTCTTGATTCGAGTGGCAGGCAACTAAGCCGGAGTTCGGCGAATTCTAGAGATTTTTCTATTATTTGAAGAGAGCGGATCAAGTTTCTAAGAGTTGATGGGGTCCCGAGAATTGGAAGAGGGGGATAGCCTGGAATTCTACGAAGTTTACCCTTAGCAATAAGATACCAGAAAAGTGTGTTGAATGCTTTAAAAGTTCCTAAAATTTTATAAACAAATTTGGGTTTTTTCTCTCCCAGATTTACACCGTGTATTACTTTTATAAGTCTCTTTACGGTCCCAACAGGAAAGGCCTTGGGATTTTCATCAATAAAGGCTTTTGTAGTATCAGGTATCGTCTTGGCTAAATAGGCTAATTGTTCTTCCTTCTCGCCCAATAGAGTAGCAACTTCGGCAACTGATCTTGCGTACCTGGCTATGCTGCCTCTATTCTCTAATAATGAGTGTATTTCTTCCTTGATCCTGACTAACCGTTGATTCGCAATAGGATCGTGTGGCAATGCCAAGAGCTCTCGGATAGCGGTCCTAAAGGTATAATTGAGGTTGGGATCATCTTTTGAGTTGGTACGGACCATTAAAGGGCGTTGTTTGACATCGGTAAATCGATTAAAAACTGCATCGATTGCTTTATGATTTCGACTTGCAAATAGAACACTTTGCCCCATCAGGCGTGCGTTACCCATAGCCGCAGATACGACCTGGCTTTTTCCTGTGCCAGGCGGTCCCGTAATCACTGAAATATTGCGCTTAAGAAGGGCTGCGACAGCCCGTCGTTGATCAGGATTTAGCGGCGCCGTGTCAACTACTAATCCTTCATGTAAAAGTTCTTCTTCCATAGACTTATCAGCCGCGTCATCACGTATGAAAATGTAACGCAAGGCGGTTTTATCAAGTTCATCATCTGGAGTTTTTTCGATAGCCTGAAGTTCTTTGAGAAGAGTTTTGGTATATTTGGTGCGCCGAGCTAACATAAGAACAGCGCGGTTATAAATGCCTGTCGGGAACTTATCAGATAGTGGTGTATCTGGTACAGACTCGAGACGTAAGGGTTCGACTACACGTTCAGGCATATAGGAGCTGATGGTCGCTGCCAAGTTGTCTAACCCAGGGCTACGTTCACCCTTTTCTAGGGTTGGGATTTCGTCGTTTGGCTGCCAACGATTTAGGAAGCCACAAGCAGAGAGAAAACTGCGCTGCCTTTGTGGATTTCTACCAAAGGCATGTTCTAACCATTTCAAGTTAATATCAGGTTGAGGATTCTCGCACTCCACGATCAAAGCTCCCGCTGATATACGGTGTCGAACATAGTAAAAGAAAATAGGACTAACAATCCCCACATCAGGCTGTCCTTCCTTTTCAAGATAGATGCCTTGCAAAGGGTATCCAAGCACTAGTGCATAACCTTCCGAATGCCCATCTAAATTTCTGAGGAATTCAGCCATGTGAGGCCCCAAAAGTACGGTCGCCCGCCAGGTTAATTTTGGTTTCGGATACCAAGAGCCTATACCGCGGAGAAATAGGAATTTCTTTAAATACTCATTGTGAAATGTGGATGCTTCCGCTCCCTCTTCGTTGACAATGCAGTGTCGGTAATAGCCTAAGAACTTTCTGAAGTTGTCCCACCGACTTATTGAAGCCATTGGTTTTTCAAAGGAACATTCTAACGTAGGCGTTTCCTGCGGGGGGTGGGGCTCGCCTTCCCCGGGCAGGGCTCCGGGTGCCTGTTTTTCCCAGCCTAAGATGTGAAGAAGCTCGGGTGATAGCGGTGGATAATGAATGTCTGAGCAAACAGTGATTGCTGAATTTTGATGTTGAGACGTGATACTATCTTTTTGAGAAACCCACCGTCCTCTATGATAAGCAGCTTGTCCGTTGCGTTGTAGTTCTCTAAGAAGTTTTGTAATCTCATACTCTGAAATCTTTATTCCACGTATTCGGAGTCTCACACCTAATTCTCTTCCTGAGAGAGGTGTAGAAGACTTTTCAAGAATACGGAGTAGTTGTTCTGGAATTGGAGTTTTTTCAAATGAATGCATATTAATCTAGTAATAGAAAAAAACAAGACCCAGTTCTCTTCATACTGACACGACCTAAAAAAATTTTGTCCCCACTAGTTCTTGTAGCTTGGTCTCAAAGTAAAAAAACATCCATAACTGGTTTCTCCAAAGGATCAATTCCCGGGGGATATAAAAGAATCCAACCATGAGCATAAGACTTGTTGAGGTGGTTTATGGGTCTTTTTACTTCAATTTCGGATTATTATCAAGTTTTGTTGTTTAATTTGAGGTGATTGATAGCGTTTTATCATCTTTGAAGCTATCGGGTTTAAACCTTTCGGATTACGAAAATCCGGCTTGCAAGTTAGTTAACGGTTCAAAAAACGAAGATAAGAAAAGTTGAAAGATTGGACGCAATTGTGGTCGAAACTCAGCTTAGAGAACATGAATTCGTGGTAACACTGCAGATATAGGAAATATTGCAAAGCATTTCTCTTCTCGCCATGGCTGAAAATATATTACCATTCTGGCAGTCACTGCACTATTTCCTTAGTCTTTTGGTTTTCCTTGGAAAACTGCCATAGGGCGCGATCCAATGTTCTCATATTTAAGGAATTACGTTGAGCGATATTTCTACAGAATTTGAC
>Ga0164318_10003165_pt1 | contig 15515 bp, 12 predicted proteins | sample GuaBasSedimGuay9_FD_113734 | JGI IMG/M metagenome (GOLD analysis project Ga0164318, IMG submission 113734) | Subseafloor sediment microbial communities from Guaymas Basin, Gulf of California, Mexico - Guay9, Core 4571-4, 0-3 cm | ecosystem: Environmental > Aquatic > Marine > Hydrothermal vents...
GGGGGGGGGGGGGGGGGGGGGGGGAGGGGGGGATAAGTGGCCATCCGCATCCTGGTCTCCAGCTGTTTTCACCCCCCAGAGTCGATCTTTCTGCCTGGGGGGCGATACCGCCGAGAGGTGGAATCAAGTATCAAGTATCAAGTCTCTAAGTACCTGTTACTTTGCTCAATTCGCCATTGACGAATGCCTGGGCCAGGTCCATTGGGTCAGCCGGTTCAGTATGTTCGATCACCGTCAGGCCATGGAACTCCAACAATGCACGAAATCTGTCCGGCACCACAGGAGCGATCAGAGTGTTGGCGCCTTGTTTGACGATCCAGTCGGGCAAATGATCCGGAGCGTGGGGTGGGGCGACGGCTGTCTCAGACTTGAGGACCTTCTTCGTCTTGAGGTCGATCGTGACGAAGAGATAACTCTCACAGTGTCCGAAGCGGGTCGTCAATGCATCACCTGTGATGGGAATTGCTAAGAGCACGGTTGAACCTCCGTTCATTGATCTAGTGTACCCCACCAGAATTGTTTGGGATTCTCAGTGGCCATTTTCGGCGGGACCAGGCGGCAGTCACTTTTCGAGCCGGTTTCAGCGGGTTGGTCCTAGTTGTGATACAAAGTCTCATCATGAAGAGTGAACGACGGCGGAAACGTGAGCGAAAGACGGTGCTCAAGATGATCGTCCTATTCTGCCGCGGGCAGCATGGTTCGACAGGACCCTCACTGTGTGCCCAGTGCGAACAGTTGAATCGATATGTTATTACCCACGCTGGTCGCGTTGCGACCTCCACGGTTGCGCCGTGACCAAAAGCCTCGGCAGACAAACAGGTATGCCCACGATTTTTTCAATCACCAGAGCCTCAAGGATTTGACATATCTCATCCACCAGAATTGCTCAGATTAGGTGTTATATTGCGGTGGTGAGTGAGTCTATTCGAGGGACTGCGCCGCGAGTGTGGGCGGTTGGGGGTGGCAAGGGTGGTGTCGGCAAGTCTGTCATCTCCGCCAATCTGGGCGTTGCCCTGGCCCGGAGCAGTCAACAGGTCGTCGTGTTTGACGCCGATCTCGGAGGAGCCAACCTGCACACTCTTCTCGGTATGTCCGAACCACGCCTGGGTCTTGCCGACTTTCTATCGCGGGAAGTTGCCACGTTGCAGGAAGTGCGGGTACCCACGCCGGTCGAAGGCCTCTCGCTGATCAGTAGTACCGGCGGCCCGCTGGACATGGCCAATCCCAAATCCGCACAGAAGGAGAAAATTTTCCGTCACCTCGCTGCCCTTGACGCCGATCATGTGGTGCTCGATATCGGAGCGGGCTCGGCTTTTAATACGCTCGACTTTTTCCTCTTCGCCGATAGAGGCATTCTGGTCGTTGTGCCGGACCCAACCTCCATCGAAAACGCCTACCATTTCCTCAAGGCCGCTTTTTACAGGAGGCTCAACCGTGCCAAGCCGGGCGAGGGGGTCCGTGAGGTTGTCGGCCGGGTGATGTCTGAAATCAAAGGCAGAGGCATTCGCTCGCCGCGCGATCTGATAGACAATGTAGCTGAAGAGGACGCCATCGCCGGAGAGTTCCTGGCTCTTCAGGCCAGGACCTTCAGGCCTGGAATTCTCGTCAATCGGGTGAGGAGGCCAGAGGACTGCAGGCTCGGCGAACAGATAGGGCTCGCCTGCCGGGATTACTTCGGAACCGAGATTGATTTCCTTGGCTGTGTCGATGACGACATCTTCGTCAACCGGTCGATCCTCCAGCGTAGGCCCCATCTTGAGCTGTATCCGAACTCTCCCTTCGGTCGCTCGATCAACGCTCTGGCCGAGGGTCTGCTGAAGCGTTCTGAGGTTTCAGATGACGATTGACCAACGTTTGCGTGACCTTCGGCTGTTGGGGCTAGATGCCCAGGCCGACGATGCTGATGTGCTCAAGGCCTACAACCGCCGTCGGTCCCTGTACGAGGCTGAGAACCTGGCCACCTACAGCCTGCACAATGAAGAATCCCGGCAGCGACTTTTCGCCGATTTAGAGGCTGCTCTGAATCGCTTGGGTGTGACACCTCAAACCCCGAAGGCGATGCCAAAATCGCTGCCACCGGCCGCCCACCGGCCTGAGTTTTCGGTCGGTTCGGAGCCAGACAGGGACACCTCGCCCGGAGCCTTCATTAGGTACCATCGCCATGCGCAGGGAATCACCCTGGCTGACGTTGCCCTCGAAACCAAGATTGCCAAGGCCCGCCTTGAGGCTATCGAATCAGAGATCTCGGCCGGTCTGCCGGCGGTGTACGTTCGAGGCTTCGTGGTCAACCTCGCGAACCTCCTTGGACTGTCCGACCCTGACGGCCTGGCTCGCGCCTACCTGGAGAAGGTTGGGAATCCCCAGGTGAGAGGCAACAAGGTTGAATCCTGAATATATGGCCCGGAACATCGAGAATTCGCTCGATGAGCGCCGGCGTGCAAAGCGTTTTTTTAATCGGGTGGGCCTGGCTTTTCACGTGATCGACCGACGATTGGGGCCTGAGTACCGACGGGCTCTCGAGGTGCTGTCTCTGCCGAAAGAGGCCACGGTCCTGGACATCGGGACCGGTACCGGAACCCTGGCGGCTGCCTTCGTAGAGCGGGGGCATCAGGTGACCGGTATCGACTTTGCGGAGAGGCTTCTCGAGAGGGCCCGGCGGCGAGTGCCATCCGGAGATTTCCGGCTGATGGACCTCGTTGAGGTCGAGGCCATGCCGGCAGGCTCATTTGACATTGTCTGCTTGGCCTATGTACTCCATGGTTTGAGTCCCGAACTGAGGAGTACGACTTTGCATCATGCCGCCCGTCTGACCCGCAACGGACTGTTAATTTTCGACTACTCATGTCTTGGTCCATGGTACGTGCGCCTGATCGAGTGGATCGAGGGACCGTACTACCGGGGCTTTCTTGCCCGTTCCATGGCTGAACACCTCTCGGCGCATCAATTGACGATCGAGCAAAGTGGTGAGACGTCGTCGGTGGGAGGGTGGTGGTGGGGTAAGGGGAAGAAAGAGGGGGAGCAGGGGAGAGGGAGGGAGGGGGAAAAAGGCGGGAAGGATGAAGGGTGAAGGATGAATTGAGAATGATTCGCGCCGGCGTGAAAGCCTTTTGGGCGCCGAGAATAATGAGACCTAAACTGAGTGATTCTCATCCGCCAGAATCGCTCAGGTGAGGTGAGAGAGTTTTCACAAGACTGATCGTTGCGAGATTTTCGGATGATGGCGGCCTCTTTCTCCTTAAAATAGCGGTTGATTCTTTCCCTCCTGATTGGGTAAGATGCGCACCGCGCGATTCGCCAAAATTGCGTTATGGTTCCACAAACGAGGAGGCCCTCAGTGAGTCAACGTGTTCTCATCATCGACGACGAAGCAGAGATTCGAAGAAACCTCACTTTTGGTTTGACCCAAGAGGGATATACCTGTACGGCATGCCCGGACGGGATTTCTGCAATCCATGAACTCCACCGTTCCCAGGAAGAGGGCGTGGGTTACAACTACCTGATCTCCGACATTTTCATGCCGGATATCGACGGGCTCAAGATCCTCAAGGTGATCAAGAGTGAGTTTCCCGATCTGCCGGTGCTGATCATTACCGGGTTCGGTGACGAGATGCTGGAAAGCAAGGCGTTGGCTGAGTACAACACCGGTTTTCTCGACAAGCCCTTCGAAATTTCCGAACTGGTCGAGGCCCTCGATGAACTGACGCCGGGAGCAACCACGGCGGACGAGGCGGCCGGTGGAGCCGGGGACGGAGAGATCCGTGAGGCGATGAGCGCCTACATCACTCTGCGTATTTCTAATCCCCGACTGGACATGGCCGTCTATCAGGAACTGGTTACGATGGATGGGATTGCCTCCTGCGATGCCGTTCGGGGCGATGTCGACATCATCTGTGTTCTGAACGCCTCTTCGGAAGAGGAGATGGCGGCGCTGCAGCAGAGAGTCTCCGAGGTCGAGGGCGTCGAGGTGGTCTCGATGTCTCGGGTCGAGCGTCCCAAACTGGACCGGGATGTCCACGAGTTCTTGAATATCTACAAGAATGTCGTCAAGTCCGCAGTCGTTCAGCAGGGCTCGAGACCAGCGGACCTGAGAAGCTACGTCATCATCGACGTCGACAAGAATTTCATTCAGCAGGTGTTCACGACTCTGTTCTTCCTCGACGAGGTCATGGTCTGCGACATGGTCGACGAGGGAACCAAGCTGATCGGTGTCATTTCCCAGGCCGGTGCGTTCGGGAAAACGCCCAAGATCATTGAGAAGCTGAGTCATATCGATGGAGTCTTGCGGGTCAAGCAGGCAAGCATCATTCAGCTGATGGATATGTGACCACAGCAAAACGAAAGCAGAAATTGGCGCCTCTCGAACGGCGTCCGTAGCGGGGTGGCGATCTAACGAAAACGGGCGTCCGGGAACCCGCACCTGGACAGTCCTCAATCAATGGATGGTTGTATGAACCAGACAGAAGCTGAATTCAGTTATCGCCTCTGGCGGCATGATGGTGCGCAGGGAGAGTTGATTCCTCTCCTGCAATCCGCCCAGGACCACTTCGGTTACATCCCCAGAAGAGCGATCAAGTACATCTCCGGTGTGGCCAAGGTGCCCGAGTCCAAAATTTACGGTGTGATCACCTTTTACAGCCAGTTCCGATTGCAGCCGATGGGCAAACACGCCATCAGGATGTGTACCGGGACAGCGTGCCACGTCGCCAATGCCGGCATGCTGCTGGAAACTATCGAAGACGAACTGGGCATTGAGGTCAACGGGACGACCGAAGACGGAACCTTCACGCTGTTTTCGGTGGCCTGCATCGGTTGCTGCTCGTTGGCGCCGGTGATGATGGTTGACGATGACACTCACGGGAGTCTGACGCCGGTGACGACCCGCCGAATTGTCCGCAAGGTCCGGAGAAAGACCCTGGCCGGTGAGAAGAAAGCTGCCGCCGAAAAGCCTGAGGAAGACGCAGCGGCGTCTCCGGCGAAGGAGTGAACCGATGAGTATGATTCTCGTTGGGATGAGCACGTGTGGAATGTCGGCGGGCGCCAAGGACACTTACAAGAGCCTTGAGGCCCTGGTTGAAGGATCCGACAATGAGTTGACCTTCACCGGTTGTATCGGAATGTGTTTCAAGGAGCCCCTGGTCGAAATTCGAGAGGGTGAACGCAGAACGATCTACGGCCACGTCGACAAGAAGAGAGCCAAGGAGATTTATGAGACCCATGTGGTCGGTGGCGAGGAATTACCCGACTACATCGTCTACCAGGAGGATGGCGGCAAAGCCTGCGGAGGTTCGGAACAGCAGTTCTTGGAGCGTCAGGAACGCATCGTCCTGCGCAACTGCGGGCTGATCAATCCCGAGAGCCTCGAGCAGTACGAGAATCGTGGCGGCTATCAGGCGACCCGGAAGGCGTTGTTGGAAATTAGTCCTGAAGAGATTATCTCCGAGCTCAAAGACTCTGGGCTTCGTGGTCGTGGTGGCGCCGGCTTTCCGACAGGGCTGAAGTGGTCCTTTTGCGCCGGTTACGAGAGTGATGTCAAGTACGTCGTATGTAACGCCGACGAGGGCGACCCTGGGGCTTTCATGGATCGTTCGGTCCTCGAGGGGGATCCGCATGCGGTACTCGAGGGCATGATCATCTGCGGCAAGGCGATCGGCGCAGCCTTCGGCTACATCTACTGCCGCGCAGAGTATCCGCTGGCGATTCATCGGCTGCAGGTTGCGATTGCGGATGCGGTCGCCAAGGGCTACCTCGGCGAGAATATCTTTGGTTCCGGCTTCAGTTTCGACATCAAGATCAAGCAGGGCGCGGGTGCCTTCGTCTGCGGCGAAGAGACCGCGTTGTTTGCGTCAATCGAAGGTGAACGGGGCATGCCGCGGATCCGGCCGCCCTTTCCTGCGGAAAAGGGAGTCTTCGGGAAACCGACCAACAACAACAACGTCGAAACCTTCGCCAACGTACCGTGGATCATCTCCAACGGCGGTCAGGCCTACCGGAAGTATGGGACCGAGAAGAGTCCGGGGACTAAGGTCTTCGCGTTGGCCGGAAAGATTGCCAAGGGCGGTCTGGCTGAGGTTTCAATGGGGCGCACGATCGAGGACATTTTGTTCGGGATCGGAGGTGGCATCAAGGAAGGCCGGGAATTCAAGGCTGTCCAGATGGGCGGTCCCTCAGGTGGCTGCATTCCCGCGGACCTCAAGCACACGCCGGTCGACTTCGAGAACATCCCCAAGACCGGTGCGATCATGGGATCGGGCGGCATGGTTGTCATGGACGACCGGACCTGCATGGTGGACATGGCTCGATTCTTCCTGGATTTCACCCAGGACGAGAGTTGTGGCAAGTGCACCTTCTGTCGCATCGGCACCCTTCGCATGCTGGAAACCCTTGAGCGAATCACGCGGGGCGAGGGCGAAGTCGAAGATACCGATATGCTGGCGGAACTCGGTGAGCAGATCAAGCAGGCCAGCCTGTGCGGCCTCGGCCAGACGGCGCCCAATCCCGTCCTCTCGACGATGCGTTACTACATGGATGAATTTCTCGCCCATATCAAACACAAGAGCTGTCCTGCGGGTAGCTGCCAAGCCCTCGTCGACTTCATTATCATCGAAGAGAAATGTACAGGTTGCGGCGTTTGCGCCAAGGATTGCCCGGTCGACGCCATCTCAGGCATTAAGAAACAGCCATATATCATCGACATCGAGGCCTGCGTGCAGTGCGGAAAATGCATGACATCGTGCGCGTTTGACGCGATATACACCGTAGGCAAGAAGGTGGCCGCATCATGAAGACCATCACCATTGAAATCAACGGCAAAGAGATTGAGGCGCGTCCGGGACAGACGGTCTTGGAGGTCGTCGAGGAACACAAGCTCGACACGATCCCGACTCTGTGCCATTCGCCCAATCTCAAACCCTACGCTTCGTGTTTTCTCTGTGTCGTCGAACTGGAGGGCAAACCCAACCTGGTGCCGTCGTGTGCGACCCCTGTTTTTCCAGGGATGAAAGTGGTGACCCGCAACGAGCGGATCGAAAAATCGCGGAGAACTGCACTTGAACTGCTTTTGTCCAACCACTACGCGGACTGCGTATCGCCGTGTATGGAAGGTTGCCCCGCCGGGGTGGACGTGCAGGGCTATCTGGCGTTGGCCAACATGGGCGATTTCAAGAAAGCTGCAGATCTGATTCGGGAGACCAACCCATTGCCCGGGATCTGCGGGCGTGTGTGCGTGCGCAAGTGTGAGGTCGTGTGCCGGCGGATTGACGTAGACACCTCGGTCGCCATCAACGACGTCAAGCGCTACATCACCGACAGCCCGGGAGTCTACGATGACGATCCCGTGCGGGAGCCCTCCCGAGGACAGAGCGTCGGCATTGTCGGCGGTGGTCCGGCGGGTCTGACTGCCGCGTGGTTTCTTGGCAAGTGGGGCTGGGATCCGGTGATCTACGAGAGCCTGCCCAAGGCCGGCGGCATGCTGCGCTATGGAATTCCCAAGTATCGCTTGCCCTGGGAGGAGATCGACAAGGAAGTTGATTACATAAGGCGGGCAGGGGCCGAGATCAAATGCGGTGTCGAGGTCGGCGTGGACATCACCCTCGATGACCTGATGGAACAACATGGCGCCGTCTTTCTCGGGCCCGGTGCGATGGAAGGCAAAGGCATGATGGTCGAGGGCGAAAAAGATACGCCCGGGGTTGTCATCGGCGTCGATTATCTGCTGGAGAAGGCCGACAATCCGACACCGACCGAGGGCACCGTCATCGTCATCGGCGGCGGCAACACCGCAGTCGACGTTGCACGCCAGGCATGGCGAGTCGGCGCCGAGAAGGTCATCGTGATCTATCGTCGGACCAGGGCCCAGATGCCGGCCGATCCCCAAGAAATCGAAGACATGCTCGAAGAGGGCGTGCAGCTGCTGGAGTTGGTTGCACCTGTCGGAATCGTCAAGAAAGAAGACGGCAGCCTCAAGGCCCTCAAGTGCATTCGCATGGTGCTGGGAGAGCCCGACGCCTCGGGCCGCCGCCGGCCCGTTCCCCAGGAAGGCTCCGAGTTCGATCTGCCCTGTGACTGGGCGATGCCCTCGATCGGCCAGATGCCATTCCTGACGCGATTGCTCAAGGGCAGCAAGCATGCACCCAAGGTCTCCCGGTGGAGCACCTTCGATATCGATACCACGACGATGAAGACCAGCATCGATGGCCTCTTCGCCGGTGGTGATGCGGCCGATGACGGTCCGACGGTTGTCATCGACGCTATCGCCGACGGCCAGAAGGCGGCCAAGGCGATCCACGCCTATCTCCTGGGCGAGGAAATTCCTGCCAAACCCTTCATCGTGACCAAGGAGTTCTGGGAACGACCCGGCCAGAAAGAGCTGGGTGACATCCCGGAGAGCCCCCGGCGCAAGATGCATCACATCTCGGTTGCAGACCGAGTGGGGAACTTCAACGAAGTGGCCACGGGCTACGAATTCGAGGATATGACCCACGAGTGCGACCGGTGTTTGTCCTGCGGATGTCTGGCCTTTGACTGGTGTGATTTGAGGCTCTACTCCGAAGAGTACGGCGCCGATCTCGGCCACTACAAAGGCAAGGTCCGCAAGCACAAGGTTGATGAACGGCACCCGTATCTGGTCTACGATCCCAACAAGTGCATCCTTTGTGCCCGGTGTATCCGTACCTGTGAAAAGGTCCTGCCGATTTCGGCCTTGGGGCTCATTAACCGTGGATTCAAGACTGAAATGCGCCCGGCGATGAACGATCCCCTGGTGGACACCAGCTGTATTGCCTGCGGAAACTGCATCGATGCGTGCCCAACCGGGGCCATCCTTCCGAAGTTTGCCTACAAAAGTCGCGCAGCCCTGGCGGCGAAACCGGAACAGAGCCACTGTGCCCTGTGCTCGATCGCCTGTCCGATCACGGTCAATACGATTTCCGAGGGCGGCTACTACATCGGCCCCTCAGGGGTTGCGGGAGATTATCTCTGCCATGACGGACGATTCTGCGCGGAGCTTTTCATCAAGAGTACCCGGCTGGTCGAGCCCCAAAAAAGAGAGGGCATGGTCCACAGTCCGCTGGGTCACAAGGAAGCCTACGAGTTGGCGGCGAAGGGTTTGAAGACTGCAGTCGAGCAATACGGCCCCGAAAGCGTCGCAGTCTTTCTCTATCCTGACCTCAGTAACGAAGAGATGTACCTGGCCGGCCGATTGGCTCGTGAAGGCCTGGGAACCAACAACGTCGGTTCCATTGCCCTGTTGGAAACCGGCGTCTGCTCTGGGGTTCTGGATTCATCCTTCGGTTTTACGGCTTCAACGGCTGATCGGTCGGCGATTCGTGATGCCGACCTGATCATCTGCAATAACCTCGATCCCCAGGATGAACTCCTGATCCTCAGCATGGAGATCATCGACGCGGTCAAGGACGGTGGAGCGCAGCTGATTGTTACAGGTTCGGCGAAGAATTCTCTGGATGACGTTGCCACTCTTTCCCTCGATCCCATGCGGGGCCGGGCCGCCCTGATGTGGAATGGATTGATCCAGCGCCTGATCGACGAGGATTTCTTCGCCAGGGATGCCATCGCCGAGATGGACGGGGGCGAAGCCTTCCTGGCGGACGCCAATCCTTATGACAGTTCACAGATGGAAATGGTCACCGGTGTTGCGGCCAAGAAGATCGAGGCCGCTGCATCAATGGTGGCCAAGGCCCACAAGGTTGTGGTCATCCAGAGTCCCGACCGCTCCCACGATATGGCGCCCGGTGATGTCCAGGTAATGGCCAATTTGGCCCTGTTGCTGAGAAACCGGGGAGTGCGCGGTGATCTGATTCTGCCGTCTCTGGCGGCCAATGGCGCCGGGGTCGAGGTCTCGGGTGCGGATCCCGTTTTTCAGGCGGGCAGGGTGCCGGTGAGCAACGGGATCGCAGGAGCGCGTTCTCGTAAAGAGCTCCTGTCGATGCTGAAAGAAGGACAGATCAAGGCGGCGCTCATTCTCGGTGAGGATCCGATGGCCACCGATCGTACGGCGTCGTATTTTGGAGCCATCGAGTTCCTCGCCGCCGTCGATTGGGCACAGACGGAAACGACCCAGTTTGCCGATGTTGCCATTCCGGGCAGCACCTTCCTCGAGAGCGAGGGCAGCCGGTGCAACTTCCAGGGTGAGGTGGTCTCCTTCAACGCGGCGGTTGAGACGCCCAGCGGTGTCAAGAGCTGGGAAGTCCTGGTCGGTTTGGCTGCCGAACTGGGGCTTTCTGTCGGACCGGATTTCGACGCCATCTCGGCCGAGCTGGATCAGACCGTGCGAGACAACCCGAAGAACGCCCTGGACCTGATGTGGAATACCGGGCAGGATCGTTCCTGGGATGGAACCGGGAGTTTGGTGGTTGCCGACGTTGAGGCTCAGGCGGCGCCGGTGCTGCCTGCCTACTCGGTGACCTCTCGGTACCGGAGCGAAAAACTCAAGGTCGGTCTGCAGCACTACCGGGTTGGCGCAAGGATATGAAGTTGGTGAGACATGCAGCCTAGCTTGTCGCTTGGAGGTTTGATCGAGCTGCTTGACAAGAGCGTCGACCTGCTCCTGATCCTGGACGAGGAAGAGAAGGTCCGGCACCTCAGCCCATACTTGGCGTCCGAATGCGGCTGCGCCGATCAGGAGCGAGATGGCTGTACCGAACTGAGGGATCTGTTCAACGCCGAGGCTCTGATCGCGTTCAGAGAGGCGATGCCCAAGGCCGCTTCCGGGGAGCGAAGCGTAGTCGTCTATTGGAAGCCCAATTCCACCAGCCCGTTGGTCGTTTTTAAGACCGACTTCGCTGAGACCGAAGACGGTTCCTTGTATTTCTTCAGGTCCAACCGGTCGACGGAGCTCGGCGACTTCAGTCTCAAGGATGATGGGGAAAAGATGCTGCGGGCCAGGGAGCTGGCTTGTCTCTACTCCGTTGCCGAGTGGGTGCAGGAATCGGAGGGCGTTGACAAGTTCTTCACTGACTTTCCCAAGTACATGGCGACTGGAATGCAGTTTCCGGAGAGGGTCAGGGTCTGGTCGGTGTACCAGGGCCAGAAATATGGCGAGAAGCCTGACGGTGGGAACACCATTAGCAGTGCATTGAGCGTCGGGGGAGAAACCCTGGGGGAGATCGTCGTCGGCTACGATGACCCGGATATAGAGCCGCTTTTGGAAGAGCAAAAGCTGCTGGATGAAATCACACGATTCTTGTGCCTCGCACTGGATCGAAAGGGTCTGGCGAAGACGCTCGAGGTCACGACCGAGGAAATGGAAGAGGTTGCGAAAAAGGTATCGACCCTCGAATTCCAAATCGAGGCACGGACACGGGAGTTGGAGAAGGAACACAAAACGCTGGCCAAGGTCAACTCCTACCTCGATCAGGCGCATCGGGGATTCGACGAGTCGAAGAGAACCCTGAAGACGATGTTCCAGGCAATTCCGGATACCGTCGCCCTGATCGACAAGGACCTCGAGGTCGTCATGACCAACCAGAGCGAGAAGATGGCGGGGCAACCCTGTCACAAGGCCCTCTTTGGTCTGGATACTCCTTGTCTGGATTGCCGGTTGATCAAGATCTCCGAGACACGGGCCCCGGTGACCGTCGAGGCGAAGCACGGGGACAAGTTCTACGAGGTACATGCCCTTCCGGTCTTCAACGAAGATCATGAGGTCGACGGCATCATCGAATTTTTCCGGGACATTACCTACAGGAAGGTCTACGAACAGCAGTTGCAGCAGGCGGACAAACTGGCCTCTCTGGGTCAGTTGGTCAGTGGAATCGGTCATGAAATCAACAACCCCAACCAGTTCATCAGGGGCAACATCAAGATCATCAAGCAGGCACTGGACGACATTCTGCCGATCGTCGATGAATACCAAAAAGACCATCCGGACCTCAAGATCGCCAGACTCAAGTACGACTTCTTCCGTCAGCACGTCCTGACCCTGGTCGACGACATGGCCAACGGGTCGGAAAGGATCAAAAGGATCGTTCAAAGCCTGAAGTCTTTTGCTCGCAAGGATGAGGGATTGCTGGCCGAAACCGTCGACATCAACAACGTCATCGACGAGAGTGCGCGCCTGGTCCACAATCAGGTTCACAAGTTTGCTGATATTCAGTTGAATCTCGCGCCGGATCTTCCGACCTTCGAAGGTAATGCCCAGAAGTTGGAGCAGGTGATCATCAATCTGATCATCAACGCCAGTCAGGCCATGCCGGCTGATCAAAGGGGACTGATCAGAGTCTCGTCGGAGATGGACGAGGGGCACATTGTCGCTCGTGTTGTGGACAACGGTTCAGGGATGAGCCCATCCACCGCAAAAAACATCTTCGACCCGTTTTTTACGACCAAGCGGGCCCGGGGCGGAACTGGTCTGGGTTTGTCAATCGCGCATCGCATCATCGAGGAGCATCAGGGTGTTATCTCGGTCGAGAGTGTGATCGGTGAGGGGACTACGTTCACAATCAGGCTTCCGATTGAGACGGAGAATGAAGAGGTCCGACGAGAAGACAGTTGAACCGCCAAGACGCGAAGATCGCGAAGGAAGCGCTAAGAGGGAAGAGATTGAGATGTTGGAGTCACTCATGACCATGCGAAGCATTCTGATCATCGACGACGATGTGGCGGTCACCAACTACCTGATGGTTTTCCTCATGCAGAGCGAGACCTTCGAGCCGACTGTCATCAACGAAAGCCTGGAAGTGGCGCCACTGCTTGAGCAGGAGACATTCGACATTATCCTCCTCGACATGGATATGCCCAATCTCAGTGGCATAGACCTGCTCAAGATTCTCCGTGAGAACGACATCGAAACGCCGGTCATCGTTCTCAGTGGCGTCAACGACGTCGACCTTGCAGTCAAGGCGCTCAAACTCGGTGCGTTCGACTATCTGACCAAACCGGTAGACGACGAGTATCTGCTCGAAGTGATCGAAAAGGCTCTTCGCAATCGAGACCTTCGGAACAATATCAGCAGCTTACCTGATGAACTCAGCCGAGATGACCTCGCCTATGAGGAGGCCTTTTCCAGGCTTCCGACCCAGAATCCCGAGATGATTCACCTACTGCATCGGGTCGAGAAGATCGCGATGGGCAGTCAAGGCGTGTTCGTCATGGGTGGCCGGGGGACCGGCAAGGGCAAGGTCGCGGAGGCAATTCACAACGCCGGCCCCCGGAAAGAGGGGCCGTTCGTGGCTGTCAACGCCGCCGCCCATGACCCGGATCAATTCGTCGGCGATTTATTTGGTCATGCGGCCGACTGGACCGGAGAACACAAGGAGACTCTGGGCCTGGTTGACAGCGCCGAGGCCGGAACGATGTATATCTCCAATATTGAGTGCCTCTCTATGGCTGTGCAGCACCGTCTCGACCGCCTGATACGGACCGGGGAGTTCTACCGTGAGGGAACCACACAGATCCGATCGGCGGACGTCCGGATAATTGGTGGTTCAACTAAGGACCTACGGTCGGATGACTACCGCGACAGCTTTTCTCAGGATCTCCTGTATCACCTCTGGGTCAACCAGATTCTATTGCCGTTGCTCGGAGACCGGGCGGACGATATTCCGTTGCTTGCCGAGCACTATCTGAAGAGGGACGTAGCCCGTACCGGCATCGCAATCAAGGGGGTCGCTCCGGAATTGAGTTCTTTTCTGCAGACCTATGCCTTTCCGGGCAATCTGGAAGAACTCCGGGATGTCATTGCCACATGTGTTCGGAAGTACCTGACGAGTGGTAGGGTGCCGGAGGATGGTCTTCTCGGTGTGGACTCCCTCTCGAACTATCTGCGGGACAAGATCCGTGCCGGGACGCGGAACCCGGCCAGTCGGAGATTGAGAAAGTTGTCTGAAGTGATCGTGGAGCACGTCAGGTGGACTGTCGATTCTCTCAAGGGCGATCTTGGCCGTGCGGCCCACGAACTGGGGATCACTGCCGAGGAACTGGATTCCTACCTCCGGGAAGAGTAATGGGCTCAGGGGTGGAGGCTGTATGAAGCGATTCGTGGTGGCTGCAGTGGTTGCGGTCATCTGGGTTGGGGCGGTTTTGCCCCTCGGCGCCCAGGATATTGCACTTTTCGATCCTTTCAATTTCAAGTTCGAGAGCAGCCGGGTCAGATTGAATACCATGATGCGAATTGATTCATCGAGCTTGGAGACCGGTGCCGAACTGTCATTTGAAAATGATCTCGGTCTCGGTGAAAAGGAGAGTATCCCGACGGTGGCCTTCGAGTGGCAGTTCTCCACCAAGCACCGTCTGGCCGTGAGATGGCAGGATATCGACCGCGACTCCTCGACCCAGGTGCTGGAGGAAATCAGGATCGGAGACGAGATTATATCGATCGACACCGATCTCGGGTTGGGCTTCGAGGTCGATACCTGGGCAATCGATTACACCTATTACCCATGGATCAGGGATCGGTGGGCCGCAGGCTTTGGGTTTGGTGTGCGCATCATGGACATCATCACAGTCTTTACCGCCGATGGGACGGAAGTCGACGCCGACGGTTCGGTGACGGCGCCGTTGCCCTATGTCAACTTCGAGTACCGCAGGATTTTCGGAGATAAGTGGCGAATGAGGGCCGGGCTGGGCTGGCTCGCGGTCACATATCGCGACATCGATGGCAACCAGTGGATCGGGCGATTGTCGATGGAACACCAGACCTTTTCGAATGTCGGTTTTGGACTGGGTATCAATTACTCGACTCTCGATGTCGAGAGCCAGGGAGACGAGTTCAAAGGGAAGTTTGACATGGATATCGATGACATCAGCCTCTACGTGCGCGTCCATTTCTAATGAGCCTTCCCTGGAGGACGGTCGATACCGCTGAGACCGACGAAGGTCTGATGACCCTGATGCAGCGGGGAGACCGGGAGTTCGTCATCAAGATGGAGTCTTTCGTCTTGATGAACAGCCGCCTCAATTTGACCGAGTTGGCGTTGGCCGGAAGTGCTTGTGCGCTGCTGGGGGCACGCCGAAGACCGAGGGTGCTGATCGGTGGGTTGGGTATGGCGTTCACTTTGAGGGCGGCTCTCGATGCTCTCCCCCCAAACGCGCAGGTGACCGTCGCCGAGATCAATCCTGTGGTCGAGCGCTGGTGTCGTGGGCCCTTGCGGGAGCTGACCGACGGCGCCGTGGAGGACCCAAGGGTCGAGATTCGAATCGGGGATGTGGCCCAAGTGATCGCTCAAGCCGCGCAGAAAAAGGGAGTCTTTGATGCGATCGTATTAGACCTCTACCAGGGCACACACGATGCCGCCGACGATCCTCACGACCCGTTTTACGGCAGGAAGGCTCTGGAAACTACCAGGGAGGCCCTCAAAGACGACGGGGTCTTTGCGGTCTGGACCGAGTTTGCAGATCCGGCCTTTGAGAAGCGGTTACGAAAGGTCGGCTTCGAGTGTCGGCGCACCAGTCCCGGCAAGGGTGGACCACGGCACATCGTGTATCTGGCGACCAAAAAGACAGGTTATGATCTGGGTTAAGACGTCGCCTTTGTAGAGGGGCGCCTGGGCAAGAGCCTGACA
>Ga0164318_10003166_pt1 | contig 15514 bp, 15 predicted proteins | sample GuaBasSedimGuay9_FD_113734 | JGI IMG/M metagenome (GOLD analysis project Ga0164318, IMG submission 113734) | Subseafloor sediment microbial communities from Guaymas Basin, Gulf of California, Mexico - Guay9, Core 4571-4, 0-3 cm | ecosystem: Environmental > Aquatic > Marine > Hydrothermal vents...
AATTGCAAAGCCACATCCCAGGCTTCACCGGCCTCTTGGTAACGCTTCACAAAATCCGCATCTTTCATCTGCGTTTCAAGGTATCGTTCAAAATTGGTCTTTCGTTTCATACTTGATTTCTTTACAGCCATTCACGTTTTCTTTCCAAGGCAACTTTACGGTGTCTCGAGGGAATTTTTTTATTTTTGTTCCGAATTCCATGTACAATGACGATTCGACGACCCCTCATAAAAAAATATAACATCCTGGTGTTCAGTTTGCCGATATGTCGCATCTCAAAAAGATCATCTCCGATAGCCTTTGATAATGGCGAACGATGATACTGCCTGGTTCGTAGCCTGGCAAGGCCTGCCATTACGGCAGCAAAGTCATCCGGATCTGATCCTTTTAGTTCATCTAAAAATTCTTCTACGGGACATCTCCCGGAAGGATTTTCATAAAATTCTATGGTAAATTCCATTTAATGTCAACATCAATATTAGTGTATAAATGGCAATAGTAAATGTAACCGCTTTTGTATTAACTTGGCAAATAAAACTGTCATTCCGGTTGCAGTCTCTCAAAGAGCCGGAAACTTTCGGGACGTAATAGACTATATTGACTTAATCCCCAATCGTTTTATACGGTCTGCTGAAACCTGCGTTTAAGACCATTGAAATAGTTCCATTTTTTAGTCAGATGCTGGAAACGTCCAGCGACAATTCCCGGAGAAAACTTAAGCTCATCCGCCAGACGGATTACATCTGTTTTTGCTCGCAATGCGGCAATTTGAGGGTCTCTATCACGAGGGATTAGAATTTCTGCTGCAAACTCATTATAAACAAGATTATCAGGATGTTATTGTTAACTTTATATCCTGCCCATCGTGGTAATCCTGTCTGATATTATTTTGAAATTATTTAAAAAATTCTGTTTTTTGGGTAACCGTTGTTTTAATGGCATTAAGCGTGTCACTTAGTACGGCGATCACATTTTCCCGGATGTCTCCGGCAACCACCAAAAACATCACGTCATCTCCTACGGCCAATTTTTTGTTTTCAGCTATTTCAACGAGTATTTCTACTATCCCGGGCTTGCTTTTATATGTTTCAACCACCCGGCTCAGTTTTTCATGATCCACCGATAGGGTTAAACCCGATACTTTCCGACCATCTCTCGAGGTATCCCGCACCACTCCGTTATGGCACAGGATCATTCCCGCCCGGTGATAATCAGGGTGTTTTTTAATGGTATCAATCATATGGGTTAGATCCATGGCTACTCCTCTGGCTTGCATGTTGTAAGATATTGAGCTCTGGCGAGATCATCGTGTGTGTTAATATTGTAAAAAGAGATCAGGTCCGGATCGTTTTCACGCAAAATAGTTTCAGGAAGTTTTTTAACGCGAACCTTTTGAAAAACTTGCCTGATTTTAAAAGCTCGCTTAACAAGTTGATGTTCGACGGGCTTAAGACACTTCTTTGAATATACAGAACACAGCGGTTCAAGGCCCTTTGAAGTTTCAGGGATAACAATGTCAACACCGGGTTCTATGTGGCTAAGTATAGTTTCAACCAGGCCCTTTTTAAGGAAAGGAATATCGCAGGCCGCGAAAAACGCATATGAGGCCGTCATATAAAAAAGGCCGGTATGTATCCCCGTTAATGAACTTCGGATGGGGAAAAGGTCTGTCACGATATTTAAATCCCATTCAAGATATTGAATCGGATCGTTGGTAACCAGAATAATCTCCTCAAAAATATCGCTAAAGACATCATATATGCGATCAAGAATACATTTTTCACCCACACGGATCAACGCTTTGTTTGTTCCTGAAAACCGTGTGTTCTGTCCACCTGCCAATATAACGCCGGTAACGGAGGGGTTCATTTGATAAAACCGAATTGAGAATTAATAAAATAATGATCATAAGAAGTTGTATGTAAAAATGCACATGCCAATTATATTAGAATAGAAAAAATATCGGGCAAAATCAAGGCCGTTTCAATAAGATTTTGATTTCTATTGCAAAGAAATATCATAATAATCTTGATATTAGCTTTGTTCATGATATAGAAATTCAACATTGACGGCTTTGTAAAAAGTCCAACTTCTGTGTTGCGCTGCATCCTTCGTCTCTGCAACGTACTATTTGTACACCTCATTCCTCAGGATTTGCGCACCTTGAATTTGGAGCATTTTACTTTGCCGTCGGATTTTGACTTTTTACGAATTCATTAATTATGATATTGGAGAAAATATGGGTGAAATTAATATCATTTTAGATTCAGCGGACATAGATCGTAAGCTGCAAAGGATTACCCGCGAGATTCTTGAAGAGCATAAGGGTGTGGAGAACTTAACCCTGATCGGAATTCAAACCCGCGGTGTGTATTTGGCAAAACGTCTTCAGTCCAGTATTAAGGAAATCGAAGGGATTAAAGTACCGACCGGTGAAATGGACATTACCCTGTATCGAGATGACTGGACCCGGATCAGTCCCAATCCGGTTGTTAAAACCACAAATATATCTTTTTCGGTTGACGGGAAACAAATTATTTTAGTCGATGATGTTTTATTTACCGGGCGGACAACACGGGCTGCTATGGATGCATTGATAGATTTCGGAAGACCGGATCGTATAGAACTTGCCGTGTTGGTAGATCGGGGTCACCGGGAGCTTCCAATCCAGGCTAATTATATCGGGAAATTTGCTGAAACACGGCGATCTGAGACCGTAAATGTATTATTAAGAGAACATGACGGCGAGGATAAGGTTGTAATCGAGGAAGAATGACGGTTTCGTACTAAACCCTGTAAAAGTTAATCAAAAACGGGTTTTGAAAATGCCGGTATGGAGATAAGATGGGTTCCAAAAAACACAAGGCAAACGCTCCCAAAAAGGTTAATGTGGGTATTATTGCCGTATCAAGCACACGTTCAATAGCAGAGGATAAGAGCGGCCAGTGGATCAGCAAACGGGTTAAAAAGGAAGGACACACCCTTGTATTGCATCGGATTGTTCCGGACGAAACCGAAACCATAACCCAAACCCTTCATGAAACCATAAGAGATTATGGCGCTCAGGTCATTCTGATAACCGGCGGCACCGGTATTAGCAACAAAGATGTTACCATTGAAGCAGTCCGTCCATTCTTTAAAAAGGAACTCACAGCATTTGGCCCCCTTTTTGCCCAGCTCAGTTTTGAACAGATAGATTCTGCCGCTCTTTTATCCCGTGCCACTGCCGGTGTTATTGCAACAACCATTGTGTTTTGCATGCCCGGAAGCCTTAAAGCCTGTAAATTGGCTTGTAAGGCCCTTATTTTTCCCGAACTCGGTCATCTTGTTAAACATATCCATGAAAATTGACGGTTTTGTAAAAAGCCCAACTTCACAGGGGTATTTTGAAGATGAACGTCCAACATCGAATAACGATGTTGCTCCTCGCCTCAAATTATTCTAGAATCGAAAGCCTATAGCTATGATAAGTTAGGGTAAATTATAGGTACGCGGGCTGTTAGGGTAGAGACGATTTCATAATTGATGGTGTTCAGGGTTGCGGCAATCTCATCAACGGTTATGGATTCATTTTCCTGTCTGCCAAAAATTACCACCTCATCTTCCAAATCCACATTGGGGATATGCCCTACATCCAGCATGGTCTGGTCCATACAGACTCGTCCGATAATCGGCGCCCTGTGCCCGCGGACCAGCATATGTCCACGAGAAGAGAGCAGACGATTAAATCCGTCCGCATATCCCACTGGAATAGAAGCAATGGTTGTGGGTTTTGGGGTTTGATAAGTGTTGCCGTAACTGACCTTGAAACCGGTGGGAACTTTTTTTAAATGCACAATTTTTGATTTTAAAGTCATGGCCGGTTTCAGCGCAATTTTACGTTTATTCACTTCACCAGATGGATAGAGACCGTAAATTGCAATGCCGGCTCTCACCATATCGAGATGGGTTTCGGGCATATCTATAATCGCTGCGCTATTGGCGGCATGACACAAAGAAGGATTTATACCGGCGTGGCGCAGCTCATTTAAAAAGGCAACAAATATTTCAAATTGCTTTCTCGCATATGACTTATCAGAGCTGTCTGCTGTAGCGAAGTGAGTGTATACGCCCTCCAGTTCAAGACCCGCAAGTGACGAGATGGATTTGACTTCACGGATAGCGTTACCGATTAAATTTTGTTCTGTTACGGGAGGTCGGCGGCACTCCGGCAGCAGGCCGAGTCGGCCCATCCCGGTATCCACCTTAAGGTGGACCTTGATCTGTTTGTTGGAAGAAACAGCAACATTGGAAATTGCTTGAGCGGTTTTATACGACCATACGGTTTGCGTCAGATCGAACGCTAAGAGCTTGTGGACAAGTGCCGGTGGAGTATATCCGAAAATTAGAACTGATTCATTAAAACCGGCTTTTCTGAGATCAATTCCTTCTTCTATTCTGGCGACTCCCATGAAATCGGCGCCGTTCTCAAAGGCCTGCCTGGCAACCTCAATCATACCATGTCCGTATGCGTTTGCCTTTACAACTGCCATTAGTCTAACTTTGGGATTGGTAATACTGCGTAATTCACGCACATTGTGAGCTATGGCTTTAAGGTCAACCTCTGCCCATACAAGCGGAGAGTCCAAATGGCCACCTCCTAACCCGGATAAGCCGGGAAAGTGCCTAAAATGAACTAAAGTTTGAAGTGCCTAAATTTACAACTAACGATTAAGGGCTCGCTCAAAAATAACTTCACATTTTGATGCGCCGATCCATCCCGCCCGGCTGCGTTGCTCGTCGGTTAAATAGCTTGCTATTCGCCCTCCTTGCGTCTTGCCATGCGGGCGCCTCGACTCCTGAAAATGTAAAGTTATTTCTTCGCGAACCCTAAGCATTTTACTGTGCTATCTGGAAATCATTGCTCTCATCATATCACCGGCATTTTGTGCATGATCTGCGATGAAGCCTATTGTTTCAGCCAGCCTGACCAAATGAAATATGGAAACAGCATCGTCCTCCATGTTAAAGACCTTTTTCTTAATAATGTCTTCAAATTCATCGGCTACATTTTCCTGCTCATGCAGACTGTGGATTATATCTTTGACCACCACCCGCTGTTTCTCGGAATAATTTCCAAAGTACTCTCTTGCTTCAGCAACCATCGTGGTCAACTGCTCAATGGGGTCAATAACTGCATCGACCAGCAGAGCAAAGTCCTTTTCAAGCTTTGGAGGAATTTTTGTTGTGCTTCTATAGGAAACCCAGTCGAGTGTATCTTCCATGGCATCAAGAACACCATCTTGTTCCCTTAAATACCTGAACAACAAAAAATTAGATATGGGCATCATGGTTTCCTTTGGAATATGCCCACGGATACGGCGCTTGATGACATCTGCTTGACTTTCTATCTGAATAACTTCTTGTCTGAATTCTTCGAATGTTTTACATTTGGCCGCAAAATAGCACTCCATGGCTTGCTGGAAAGACCAGGCGCATTCTTTGACTTTTTCAGCATGTTCCTGAAGACCTTCAAATGGTGAAGTCATAAACATTTTAAAAAATGGTATGCGCATAGCCATCTCCTTTTATAAAAAGAATTGTAGTATTTTAAATATCACCATACTGGTAACCGCAGCAGCGGGCACGGTTAACACCCAGTATAACATAATTTTATAAATAATGCCAAAATTGACCGCTTCAATTCCGCGGGAAAGGCCGACTCCCAGGACGCCGCCCACGGCAGCATGGGTTGTTGAAACGGGCAGGCCCATTTTTGAAGCCACAAGAACTGTTGTTGCCGCCGAAAATTCAACACAAAAACCTCGTGTATTGCTGAGAGCGGTAATTTTTTTACCCATGGTTTCCATGACACGGTGCCCTGCCATTCCGATTCCACAGGCAATACCGATACCGCCGAACAACAACAGAAAAACAGGCACCGGCACCGTAGCGCCAACACTGCCTGTCTTTACCAAAAAATAAATTACGGCAAGAGGACCTATAGCATTGGCTACATCGTTTGCTCCTTGTGCCAGGGCAACATAGCAGGCTGTTCCGACCTGTATGCGTTGGAAGATTGCCTCTGCTCCGCCTTCCCGTCTTTTAATAAACCATCCTAAAGCCTTCATTCCGACGAGTCCAAAAGAGACTGCCAAGATGAATGCAACAAGCATTGAAGCATAGGGCCCAAGAGTCAGTTTTTTTCCCAAAGGGGTTTTAAACAGAAATGACAATACAACAACAAAAAAGGTTGCGCCTATAAAAAAAGGCGACAACTTCAAAGCGTGGCTAAAAGTATCTTGTTTAGATAGAATTAATTTTACGATAAGTTTAAACATAAAAAAAGAAATGATAATACTAAATACAGGGGAAATAACCCAACTTATTACAACAGCAACAAGTTTGGTCCAATTGATTACTGAGAAACCGCCGGCCATAATACCAAAGCCTATCATAGCGCCCACAATAGCATGGGTTGTGGAAACTGGCAATGACTTCCATGTGGCAAAACTGACCCAAAGGGCGGCAGCAAGAAGGGCTGAAAATGCACCGACAAGGGCCAGGTGCGGATCGGTTAGAACTTCGGTTGAAACAATCCCTTTGCGAATGGTATTGGTAACATGGGCGCCGATAAACACGGCACCCACTATATTCAATATTCCTGCAAGAAAAACTGCCTGGCGAATTGTTATTGCCTTGGCACCCACAGAGGAAGCCATGGAGTTGGCAACATCATTGGCGCCGATGTTCCAAGCCATGTAAAACCCAAACACATAACCGATAATCAGAACGTAAAATTCTTGAGGCATTATTAATTTGTCTTAATTTTAATATGTTATATCAAATTAGCAGCAATCGGTCGATTCAGGCCCGCCAATATTTTCAATGTACGGGCACATATCATGGCACATTGTGCAAATCAATCTTAAATATGGGCACCCACCATATGGTTAATAGTATTAAAATTAACAAAATCTTTACACAATTCTAACCAAATGCTAATATGCTTATATTATAATAAAATTTAATTTTGACGGCTTCGTAAAAAATCGGGAATTCGTTTTTGTTGTCATTCCGTCCCGGATCGGGGTCCGGGATGACGGCCAAGCTGAAATCGAGTATCTTCAATTATTTCTGTATGCCGGATCAAGTCAGGCATGACGGTTTTGGGACATTTAGAAAGAATTATATCATGGTAAAAGAGCTGATCTTGGTTGTCGAGGACGAAGAAGACATCCTTGAATTGGTAAGGTACAATCTGGACAGGGAAGGATATAAGGTTGTCTGTGTTACTTCCGGTGAAAAGGCCCTGAGAAAAACAAAATCTGAGCAATTGGATCTAATTGTTCTGGACCTTATGCTTCCCGGAATAGATGGTCTTGAAGTCGCAAAAGTTTTAAAAAGAGATTCAAAAACCCGAGATATCCCCATCATCATGCTGACAGCAAAAGGTGAAGAAGCGGATATCGTTACCGGATTAGAACTGGGAGCGGATGATTACATCACCAAGCCGTTCAGCCCACGTGTTCTTATTGCACGGATTCGGGCTGTTTTACGTAGGAAAAAACCGATAGAACCGCCTGATGATACCTCAGTGATTCAAATAAATGAACTTATAATCCATCCTGGAAGACGTGAAGTTTTGATTAAGGGTGAGCCTGTAGAATTAACCTATACTGAATTTCAGGTGCTTCATTACCTTGCCAAAAGGCCGGGGTGGGTTTTTACACGTTATCAAATCGTAGAAGCGGTTCGGGGCGATGATTACCCGGTCACCGACCGCAGCGTGGACGTTCAGGTTGTGGGATTAAGAAAAAAACTAGGGCCTTTCGGAAAATACATCGAAACCGTCAGGGGTGTTGGATATCGATTTAGAGAAAAACCATGAAAAAAAAGAAACGGTTGCTCTGGCAGCTTTATCCTTCTTATCTTTTGATTACACTCATTTCTCTGGTTGCCGTTACGATCTACGCCGGCAGTTCATTTAGAGAATTCTACCTGGATCGGATCGCCGGCGATCTTCGGGCCAGAGCATATCTTTTGGAAAAACAGATCCTCCAGTTTCTGGGTCCGCTGGATACCAAAGTCGTGGATGCGTTATGTAAAGAACTGGGGAAACCTTCAACAACCCGCATTACCGTAATTCTCCCCTCCGGGACGGTTATCGGGGATTCCCATGATGATCCGGACAGAATGGATAATCATGCCTTGCGCCCCGAAGTGATCCAAGCCAAAAAAGGGAACGTGGGAAGATCCATAAGATTCAGCATCACGCTTCAGCAGAGAATGATGTATGTTGCCGTTCCTTTAACGGACCATAAAAGGATTGTTGCTGTCATACGGACGTCGCTGCCGGTTACCCCCATCGACGAAAAGCTTATGTCCATCCAAACCCAAATCGCTTTTGGAGGCCTGTTGATTGCATTTGTTGCCGCGGGAATCAGTTTGTATGTTTCGCGTCGAATCAGCCGGCCCATTGAAAAGATGAAAGAGGGGGCCGAACATTTTGCACGGGGAGATTTGTCACATCGCCTGCCGGAAACCGAGTTGCAAGAGATCGGGAGTCTTGCTGATGCGTTGAACCAGATGGCGGTCCAGCTTGATGATCGCATCAAGATGATTATCAACCAGCGGAATGAGCTGGAAGCTGTTCTCTCAAGTATGGAAGAAGGGGTTATTGCTTTCGATAAGGATGAACGGATCATCAGCATTAATCAAGCTGCCGCTCGAATTTTTGAGAAAACTCCAAAACATATGTTGAATCGCAGCATTCAAGAAGTTATCAGAAATTCTGAATTACAGCAATTTGTAAACCAGGCGCTTTCCAGCACAGACAACCTGGAAGGTGATATTACGCTGTATCACGAAGGCGAAAGAATTATATATTTACACAGTACCTCTCTGCGGGATTCAAATGAAGATCAAATCGGCGTCCTGGTCGTTATGAATGATGTAACTCAGATGCGGCGCCTTGAAAATATACGGCGAGATTTTGCAGCAAATGTTTCCCATGAAATCAAAACCCCTCTTACCGCGATCAAGGGGTTTGTGGAAACTCTGCGCCACGGATCCGTTAAAAATCCTGAAGAAATTAAACGGTTTCTTAGTATTATCGAAAAACACGTGAATCGTCTGACAGAGATTTTAGAAGATTTGATCAGCCTGTCAAGAATCGAACAAGATGACGAAAAAAAAGCAATTAAACTCCGGAAAAATTCCATAAAAAATGTACTTCAGACAGCCATTGGCAACTGCCGGGAAATAGCGGATTTAAAGAACATTACCATTGATTGCGTGTGTGAAGAGAACCTATCCGCCATGATCGATCCCACGCTTTTAGAACAGGCGGTTGCCAACCTGTTGGACAATGCCATCAATTACAGCCATGAGGGAAGTTCCGTTCATGTATCATCCGTTCAAAAACAGGATTCGATTATTATCCGCGTTCAGGATCATGGGACCGGAATCTCAAAAGAGCACCTAACAAGACTTTTTGAAAGATTCTACCGAGCGGACAAAGCCCGCAGTCGCGACCTCGGTGGAACGGGACTCGGTCTTGCCATTGTAAAACATATCACCCAAGCCCACGGAGGGTACGCAACCGTCGAAAGCACCTTCGGAAAAGGAAGTACCTTTTCATTGCACCTTCCAGCAGAGTAGATCTTATTTCTCAACCATATAGATTTCAAGAATACCCACATTGGCAACCCGTTGACGGGGCGTTTTTTCACCCATTCCACATCCGTTTCAATTTTTTGCCACCGTTTATCATTTAACAAAAATTTAACACTGATCTAATTTTTTCCTAACCCATCTCTATAAGTATCATCACAAACTCAGTGTGGTTTTTTTGCTGAAAAGGAGGTGATGATATCAAAAAGGTTATAAAGAAAGGAGAGTTGAAGGAAAAAATTTTTTGAAAAATTTTTAAAATCTAAAAATAGGAGAGACAAACAGATGAAAAAGATTTTTTTGATGTTAATTATAATGGGTATTTTTGTGATTCCTATGTCAAACGGCAATAACCTGGTTTGGGCCGGAGAAACTGATGTTTTGATAGAGGTACTTGAAAAAAAAGGAATCCTAACTCCGCAGGAAGCCAAAGAGGTTTTGTCTGAAATTCAGGCTGAGAACAACAAAGAGAAAGCCACGGTCAAGGAGGTCGAGAGCTCGGAATTCAAGCTCCCAAAATGGGTGGAAAATACCAAGGTCAAAGGGGACTTCAGGTTCCGCTACCAGTACCAGGATACGGATGAACACGGTGTGGACAAGGAAAGTCGGGACCGATGGCGAATGAGATGGCGGTTCGGTATTGAAACCGAGGTGAACGAAAGATGGAAAACCGGGTTTCGCCTGGCTTCCGGCGGTGGTGATCCCAGATCCAGAAACTTGACCCTGACAGACACCTTTGACACTTCAGATGTCCAACTTGATCTGGCCTACGCACAATTCGACCCAAACAAGCATTGGAGTCTGGCGGCCGGAAAGTTCAAAAATCCCCTTTGGAAAACCAAAGATTTGCTCTGGGATTCAGATATTAATCCCGAAGGAATCAGCGTCAAGTTTTTAAATTATAAAATCAATCAGTTTGAGTTATTTGTCACATCGGGCTTCTACGTCTTGGAAGAATTCAAATCGGATACAAGCGACCCCTGGTTGGGGCTCATCCAGGCCGGTGCTAAAACAAAGCTGTCAGACAACTTATATCTCAAATTTGCGGGCGCCTTTTATAGCTTTCAAGACCTCAAGGGGAATAGTTTCGAATATTCCTCCGGAACCAACTCTACAGATGCCGGTGGGAACCTCATCTATGATTACGACGCCTTTGGGGTAGACGCGGAATTGGGAATTAAGCTCTCGGGTCTGGTGCCCTTTGTGGGTGTTTTTGGCCAGTACGTGGACTCGGATGCAAGCAGGAATGACGTGGGTTATCTTGCCGGCTTTAAGTTTGGACATAAAAAGGTCAAAAAATTTGGGCAATGGCAAGTGAAGTACAATTACAGGCGTCTTGAACAGGATGCATGGCCGGATTTTCTCCCTGACAGCGATTTCTACGATGGCGAAACCGATGTTCAAGGCAACGAAATAGAATTTAAATTTGGGCTGGCCAAAAACGTAACCATTGGTCTTGACTACTATAAGGCCGAACCTATTGATAGAAAACCGTCCATACAGGAGGATATTCTCCAATTGGATCTCGTGCTGAAATATTGATATTCGTTGATAAATTATATTTCCATAGGGGTGGCCGCTTCAAGTGCACCCCTCCGGTTGCATCAGGGAATTCATTTAAAAGGGGGTGAAAAAAGAGGTGGTTAACCAAATCCTAACATTTCGCTAACATAAATCTAACAAACAACGATTAATATCTATTCATAATAATAGGAGGTAACAAGGTATGAAAAAAATATGTTTTGTATTAATCATCGCTTTTTCGATTTTTTGCGTTGCCATATTTGCCGTTGCAGGCAACCTCGTAATAAAAGGTTCTACAACGGTTCTGCCCATCGCTCAGAAAGTAGCGGAAGCTTTTATGAAAGAAAATCCTGAGGTATCCATTTCTCTTTCCGGAGGTGGATCCGGTAACGGTATTAAGGCCATCATTGACCGTACCACCGATATCGCGGACAGTTCCAGATTCATTAAAGGCAAAGAAGTAACACTTGCCGTTGAAAAAGGCGTTTATCCGGTTCCTTTCCGGATTGCATACGACTGCATCGTGCCTGTGGTACACCCCAGCAATCCCATGAAAGATATCAGCATGGATCAGCTAAAAGCGCTCTATAACGGAGAGGTTAAGAACTGGAAGGACATCGGTGGGCCGGATAAAAGAGTTGTGGTGATATCCCGTGACACGTCTTCAGGGACCTATGAAGTGTGGCACAAAAAGGTCATGAAAAAGGAAAAGGTATTTCCAGGGGCCCTGCTTCAAGCGTCCAACGGCGCAGTGGCTCAAGCGGTAGCAAAAAATAAATACGCCATCGGCTATATCGGTGTTGGATACTTAAATAAAGATGTAAAAGCGCTGACTGTAAACGGTGTGGTCGGATCCAAAGAAACAACTCTGGACGGAACATTTCCCATCAGCCGACCGCTCTTTATGTTTACGCAGGATTGGCCCACGGGCGACACGGTCAAGTTTATCAACTACGTACTCCATCCCCAAAAGGGTCAAAAACTGGTTGGAGAGTCAGGCTACGTACCATTGTATTAATTTGCATAGAAAAAAATTTAAAACAATGACGCACAATGAGAACATTGTGCGTCACTGTCTTCATAGAAAACAGCACAAAAGATTGACGACTAAGAGAGTGGAAACGAAAAGGAAAAATGGCAAACATCCGCCAAATTAAAGAACGATGGATGCATTATGTGTTTTTATTTATTGCGACTGCCTCCATCGCGATTCTTTTTATGATCTCCGTATTTCTATTCATGGAGGGCTTGCCGATCTTCAAGCAAGTTTCGGTAAAAGATTTCATCTTTGGGGAATACTGGTATCCCACTTATGATCCACCGGAATTCGGAATACTGCCGCTGATCATGGGATCATTAGCCGTTACTATTTTTTCCGCTATTATCTCCATTCCGTTGGGAGTAATGACCGCTGTCTATTTGGCGGAAATGGCCACGCAGAAAGTCCGGGAGATTGTTAAGCCCATTGTGGAACTTCTGGCGGCACTTCCCTCGGTGGTCATCGGATTTTTCGGAATGATCGTGGTGGCGCCGTTTTTACAGGAGGTCTTTGATATCCCCACCGGTTTGAACATTTTCAATTCATCCTTGATGCTGGCCTTTATGTCAATTCCCACCATTTGCAGTATTTCAGAGGATGCCATTTACAGTGTACCCACCAATCTTAAAGAGGCTTCATTGGCGCTTGGGGCAACCCATCTGGAAACCATTGTACGGGTAATACTTCCAGCCTCGATTTCCGGTATAAGCACAGCGGTTATTTTAGGCATGTCCAGGGCAATCGGTGAAACCATGGTCGTGCTGATGGTTGCGGGCGGCGCTGCCATGATACCCTCTTCTATTTTTGACCCGGTACGGCCAATGCCGGCCAGTATTGCTGCTGAAATGGCTGAAGCGCCGTTTCGCGGCGATCACTACTATGCGCTATTTGCCACCGGGATTGTACTCTTTACCTTTACGTTTATATTTAATATCATGGCTGAGCATATCTCCCATAAATACAGGCAGGTTGGGGAGGCATCACTTTAGGCGCAGACATTATGCAAAAAACAGGAATCAACGTTATGGACAAATTTTCGGTTTCTAATTTAAAAACAACTTCCGAAAAAATCAAACAAACCAAAAGCGAAATTTCGAAATCCGCTTTTTCTTCCATGGGCAGGCGTAAAAACATCCAGAAAATCGCGTTTGGCATTTTCCGTACCGCTGCCGGGATTAATGGTATTGCGCTTGGGATTATATTATATTTCATGATTTCTAATGGATGGAGAGCCATTAACTGGACATTTTTAACCCAGCCACCCATGGATTCCATGACTAAGGGGGGCATCCTTCCTTGTATTGTGGGTACCATAGGTCTTAGCCTGGGAGCGATACTCTTCGCCTTTCCCATTGGTGTGGCCTCGGCAATCTACTTAAACGAATATGCCCGGCCCGGCCGGTTTCTCAGAATTATTCGTCTGGGGATCAAGAACCTTGCAGGGGTTCCTTCCGTAGTTTTTGGTCTCTTTGGCTTGGCGTTTTTTGTAATCTACCTGGAATTTGGCGTCAGTCTCCTTTCCGGAGCACTCACTTTGGGTGCAATGTCATTGCCCGTTATCATCGGTTCTGCCGAAGAAGCGCTCAAGGCGGTGCCGGATACTTACCGTGAAGCCTCCCTGGGCCTTGGAGCTACCAAATTGCAAACAATTTTCCGAGTGGTTCTTCCTGCGGCATTGCCGGGTATATTGACCGGCGGTATTCTGGGAATCAGCCGTGCGGCGGGTGAAACCGCACCCATAATGTTTACTGCCGCGGTATATTTTTCACCACACTTGCCATCCTCTGTGTTCGATGAAATAATGGCATTGCCATATCATATATATGTTCTGGCCACCGCCGGCACAGAAATTGAGACCACGCGCCCCCTTCAATACGGCACAGCCCTGGTATTGATTGTACTGGTTCTGGGTTTAAATTTGGTCGCCATCATATGGCGCTCCCGACTGAGGAAGCGAATGCAATAAAAGATATGGTTATGGAAAAACTATTGAAAATGGCTTCAAAGCATTTGCATTTTTACTATGGAGACTTTGAAGCGTTACATGACGTCTCTCTTGGCTTTCACGAAAAACAGGTCACGGCCCTTATCGGTCCGTCCGGTTGTGGAAAAAGCACGTTTTTAAGATGCATGAACCGCATGAACGACCTTATACCCAACACTCGTGTAGAGGGTCAACTGTTACTCGACAGCGCGGATATTTATGCACCTTCAGTTGATGTGGTGTCCTTACGCAACCGAATCGGCATGGTATTTCAAAAGCCGAATCCTTTTCCAAAGAGCATTTTCGAAAATATAGCATATGGTCTGAAAGTAAATGGGATCAGGGACAAACGCCTTATTAAAGATCGTGTAGAACAAAGTCTTGTTCAGGCAGCGCTCTGGGATGAGGTTAAAGACAGAATGAGCCACTCGGCGCTTGGCCTGTCCGGCGGTCAGCAACAGCGTCTTTGCATCGCCCGGGCCCTTGCTGTAGAGCCTGAAATCCTGCTGATGGACGAGCCCTGCTCCGCGCTGGATCCCGTCGCAACCCAGAAGATTGAAGAGCTTATTCACGAGTTGAAAAAAGCTTTTACCATTATTATCGTTACACATAACATGCAGCAAGCGGCCAGAGTCTCAAGTGTCACCGCTTTTTTTTACATCGGTAAGCTTATAGAGGTGAATGATACCGATACCTTATTTACACGGCCACAGCTCAAGCAGACGGAAGATTATATTACCGGCCGTTTTGGTTAGAGGTGAATTTTATGCCCAAGCATTTCCATAGAGAACTGGAAAAATTAAAAAAGAGGATCTTAAGTCTGGGAGCCATGGTGGAGGAACGCGTCCACATGGCAACAAAAGCCATCGAAAATAGAGATTCAAACCTTGCAGACAATATCATAAAGTCAGACTACGAAATTGATGAAATGGAAGTTGACATTGAAGAAGAATGTTTAAAGATTCTGGCTTTGTATCAACCTGTTGCGGTGGATCTTAGATTTATCACTTCAGTGATTAAGATCAATAATGACCTTGAAAGAATCGCTGATGAAGCTGTGAACATCGCCCGGGGGATAAAATATATCTCAAAAGGTAAAAAACTACATTTTGATTTTGACTTTTATTCAATGGCTGAAAAGGCCGAAGCCATGCTAAAAAAAAGCCTGGATGCCCTTGTGAATCTGGATATGGATCTCGCTTTCAAGGTATGCCTTCTGGATGATGAAGTTGATAAAATCAACGCGGAAGCCCACCGTATGGTGAAGAATGCCATTAAAGACACCCCGGATCATGTAGAATCTTTTATTAATC
>Ga0164318_10003167_pt1 | contig 15513 bp, 14 predicted proteins | sample GuaBasSedimGuay9_FD_113734 | JGI IMG/M metagenome (GOLD analysis project Ga0164318, IMG submission 113734) | Subseafloor sediment microbial communities from Guaymas Basin, Gulf of California, Mexico - Guay9, Core 4571-4, 0-3 cm | ecosystem: Environmental > Aquatic > Marine > Hydrothermal vents...
ATAAATGAATTTTATGACTTAAGGTATATTGACAAAGATGATGAATGTCCAAGATGTAAAAATAAGATTCAAATTAGACGAACGATGGAGATAGGACACATCTTTAAGTTGGGGACACGTTATTCTAAGGATATGAAAGTCAACTTCTTAGATAAGGATGGAAAGGAAAAACCTATTATTATGGGCTGTTATGGTATTGGCGTGAATCGATTACTGGCAGCTATTATTGAACTAAACCATGATGATAATGGTATTATATGGCCTATTAAGGTAGCTCCGTTTAAGGTCCTAATTTTACCTATTGATGGGAAAGGCGAGATTTACGAGTTAGCCCAAGAGATTTATAGGAGTCTCGAAGCAGAAGGTATAGAGGTGCTTCTTGATGATAGAGATCTCCAGGCAGGTTTTAAGTTTAAGGATGCTGATTTAATTGGTATACCTTATCAGATAATAATAGGTCCAAGGAATTTAAGGGAGTCAAAAGTTGAGATAAAAGATAGAAAGAGCAATAAGAGGGAATTAATAGATAAATCTGAGGTGCTTGATTTTGTCAGAAAACTCTTGACAAGCTGAAGATATTTTAGTATACTTTAAAACACACACTGGAGTATGTGGGAAAAAAAGTGGGCAAAACCCACTTTTTTTATTAAAGAGAATACTAATTATGGAAGAAGAAAAACTTGATAAGTCACTTAAAGATTATTTTTCTAAGTTTTTATCATCAAGGGGTTTTGAGTTGGTAGATGTAGAGATAAAACCCTCCAAACACAGGAGCAAATTAATTCGTTTTTTAGTAGATAAACCAGGGGGCATTCTTTTAGATGAATGCGTTGATTTAAATAATGAAATAGGTCAAATCATAGATGATGAGAATCTAATTGAAAGGAGTTATATTTTGGAGGTGGCTTCTCCAGGTTTGGATAGACCCCTTCGAACAAAGAGGGATTTTGAGAGGACATTGGATAAGAAAATAACCGTTATAATGAATAAGAAAGAGGGTGGATTTGAGAAGATGACTGGCAAGTTAGTTGAGGTGAAAGAGAATATAATTAGACTCAATATTAATAATCAATTGAGAATAATTCCTTTAGACAGGATACAAAAGGCTAAGTTAAAGATTGATTTAAAGAGGATATAGAGTTATGAATGGTGAACTATTGTCTATATTAGAACATATTGAACGCGATAAAGGGATAAAGCGTCAAGTTTTAATAAGAGCTATTGAGTCTGCTCTTTTGTCAGCAGCCAAAAAGACTATAAAAGGTAAGAAGGGAGAGCTTTCTGTAGAATTTGATGAAGAGACAGGAGATATTAAGGTCTTTTCTTGCGATGAGATAATAGAATCAGATGAGTTTGGCCGCATTGCAGCTCAAACTGCCAAACAGGTTATTATTCAGAAGATTCGCGAAGCAGAAAGAGATGTAATATATAAGGAGTTTAAAGACAAAGTAAACCAGATTGTAAGCGGAACTGTTTATCGTTTTGAACATTCAACAGTGGTAGTTAATCTAGGTAGAACTGAAGGTTTTATTCCGAAGAAGTTTCAGGTAGCCAATGAGGAGTATAAACAGGGTGAGAGATTAAGAGTCTATATTGAGAAAGTTGAGCAAACAACCAAGGGACCTCGCATTATCTTATCTAGAAATACCCCCCAATTAGTAACTCGTTTGTTTGAACTTGAGGTTCCAGAGATATGCGAAAAAATCGTTGAGATAAAATCTATTGCCAGAGAAGCCGGGGAAAGAACCAAGATAGCCGTATATTCACACGATGAGAGAGTAGATAGTGTAGGTGCCTGTGTAGGTGTAAGGGGTTCACGGGTAAAAAATATAGTAAAGGAGCTTCAGGGTGAAAAGATTGATATTGTAAGATGGAGCCCTGATTTAAAAGAGTATGTCAAGAACGCCTTATCTCCTGCTAAGATAATGGATATAAGAGTTAATGGAGAAAATAGTCGAATATTGCTTGTTGTAAATGATGATGAACTTTCTATAGCTATAGGTAAACATGGACAAAATGTGCGTTTGGCTTCTCAATTAATAGGGAAAGAGATCGATATAAAAAGTGCCAGCGAGATATCTAGGATGGTTAAGAAGGAAGTAGCCTCTTTATCCAAATTAAATGGGATAGGTGCAAAGATCATCAAAAATCTTGCTGCCAGTGGTATTAAGACAATCAAACAGGTAGCAGAATCTTCGGTTAAAGAGTTAATCCAAGTTCCTGGTATAGGTAAAAAGACAGCTGAAAAGATTATAGAACAAGCCAAAGAGGTATTAAAGGATTGATTTAATGATGAGAGTATATAAGTTAGCCAAGGAATTAGGTTTATCCAGTAAGGAACTTATTGAGAAATTAAAAGAATTTAAACTAGATGTGAAGGGCCATATGGCTAGTATAGATGAGGAGACGGCTGAGATTGTCCGTCATGAGTTGGAGGATTACCTCCAGAGGAGAAAGAGAGAGCTTGAAGAGAAGAGAAAGAAAGAGTTTAAGGTAGTCGAGGTTGATTTTCCTTTAACAGTTAAGGATTTAGCAGTAAAACTTAAGATAAAACCTAAGGAGTTGATGGAGAAATTAATAAAGAGGAATGTTTTTGCCAATATCAATCAGACTCTGGATGAAGAGATATGCCTTAAGATAGCCGAGGAATATAAGGTTGAGTTAAAAGAGAAACCTTCTGAGGAAGAGAAAATTTTAGAGCTGCATAAGAAGGAGAAAGAGTCAGAAAATTTAACACCTCGACCTCCAGTAGTGACTCTTATGGGTCATGTTGATCATGGGAAAACCCTTCTCTTAGATGCTATAAGGAAATCAAATATAGTTGATAGAGAAGCAGGTGGTATAACTCAGCATATCGGAGCCTATAAGGTGAAATTTGATGACCATCAGATATCTTTCTTGGATACGCCTGGCCATGAGGCTTTTACTGCTATGCGAGCCAGAGGAGCTAATGTAACAGATATAGTTGTTTTAGTTGTGGCTGTAGATGATGGAGTTATGCCTCAGACTAAGGAAGCGATTGATCACGCCAAGGCGGCTAATGTTCCGATAATTGTGGCTTTAAATAAGATTGATAAGCCTCATATTAATATAGATAAAGTAAAACAGCAGCTTCAAGAGGTAGGTCTTAAGCCAGAAGATAGAGGCGGGGATGTAATAACTGTTCCAGTTTCAGCCAAAACGGGAGAAGGTATTGATCATCTTCTTGAAATGATAATACTACAGGCAGAGATGTTAGAACTTAAAGCCAATAAAGATGCTCTGGCAAGTGGAACAGTTATTGAGGCAAAAAAGACAAAGGCATCAGGTGCTATGGCAACTGTTTTAGTTCAAAATGGAACCTTGAAGGTAGGAGATGTTATTATAACTGGTTTGCATTTTGCTAAGGTAAGAGCTATGATTAACGATAAAGGAGAGAGAGTAAATACTGCAGGACCATCTACACCGGTGGAGATATTGGGGTTATCTGGAGTTGCTGAGGTTGGTGATCATTTTTATGTGGTGGATGATGAAAAAAAGGCAAAGGATATTATTAAAAGGAGAAGAGATCAAAAAAGAAAAGAAGAGCTTAGACCAGTAGCTAAAAGAGTGAGTTTAGAGGAGTTATCCAAAGAGATACAAAAAGGTAGAATAAAGACATTAAAACTTATTATAAAGACAGACGTCCAGGGCTCAATTGAAGCTATATGTTCATCTTTAGAAAAGATATCAAGTTCTGAGGTTAAGCTTGATATTATTCATAAAGGCGTTGGTAATATTAATGAGTCCGATGTAATGCTTGCTATAGCCTCAGAAGCCATAATTACTGGATTTGGGGTTGGTATAGAATCAAAAGCCAATGAGATTGCCAAGGCTAAAAGGGTTGAAATAAAACTCTATAGTGTTATATACGAGTTAATATCTGATGTTAAGGCAGCGATAGAGGGACTTCTTGAACCACAGATAAAAAGAACTTTCTTGGGTAGAGCTGAGGTTCGTCAGGTTTTTGAGATTTCAAAATTTGGTATGGTAGCTGGTTGTCTTGTAACCAAAGGTGTAATTATAAGAGGTGCTGAGGTTCAGATATTAAGAGATAATGAGGTGATATACACAGGTATTATTGATTCGCTTAAGAGATTCAAAGATAATGTAAAAGAGGTAAAAGAAGGTTTTGAGTGTGGTATCGGTTTTAGTAATTTTAATGATATAAAAGTTCAAGATGTAATAGAAGTTTTTAAAGTTCAGAGAGTAGAGAAAAAGCTATGAGCAAAAAGAGAAGGGTATTTTCAGGAATACAGCCTACAGGTAATATCCATATTGGCAATTACTTGGGAGCCATACAGCCTTGGGTTCGAGGACAGGCCAACTCAGATAACATCTTCTGTATAGTTGACTTACACGCTATTACGGTCTACCAGAATCCCAAGGTACTCAAAGAAAAAATTATGGAAGTTGCCAGTATTCTTCTTGCTGCAGGAATAGATCCCAAATTATCAGTGCTTTTTGTTCAATCTCATATCAGTGCTCACTCTGAATTGACCTGGATATTAAATTGTTTAATACCTACAGGATGGATGCAACGGATGACTCAGTTTAAAGAGAAGTCTAAAAGACAAAAAGAAAAAGTGAGTGTGGGTCTTTTTGATTATCCGGCTCTTATGGCAGCCGACATCCTTCTTTACAATACAGATATTGTGCCAGTGGGAGAGGATCAAAAACAGCATGTAGAACTTGTCAGGGATGTAGCTCAGCGATTTAATTCATTATATGGTGAAACCTTCAAGATACCTGAAGCCGTTATACCTGAGACCGGCGCCCGTATTATGGCTTTGGATAATCCTGAGCAAAAGATGAGTAAGAGCGAAGAGAGAAAGAACAACGCTATTAACTTACTTGATTCACCAGATGTTATCCGTTCTAAGATAATGAAGGCAACCACAGATTCAAAACGTGATATTGTCTTTGATGAAAGTCGCCCTGGGATATTTAATCTGCTGGTAATCTATGAACTATTCTCAAATCTTAACCGCCAGGAGATAGAAGAAAGGTTTAAAGGTAAGGGTTATGCAGATTTCAAAAAAGAATTAGCAGAGGTGATCATTGAAGGTTTGCGTCCCCTTCAGTCTCGCTATAAAAAATTACGGAGCAATCCAGACTACGTTAATTCTTTGTTAAAAGATGGCGCCTCCAGAGTTCGGCCAATTGCCGAGAAGACCTTAAGAAAGGTTAAAGATAGATTAGGTCTGGGATAATTTTAAGTGCTTTAAGGATTAAGTTATGGTTTATAGGGTAAAATTAGACCTTTTTGAGGGACCTTTAGATTTACTCCTTTATCTCATTAAGAAAAACGAGATAGATATTTATAATATTCCTATTGCTCAGATAACTAAACAATATTTAGAATATATTGAACTTATGCGCTTTCTGGATTTAAATATAGCCGCAGAATTTTTGGTTATGGCAGCAACTTTAATGCATATTAAATCAAAGATGTTGCTTCCTCCTGAAGAAGTTGAGCAAGAAGAGGAGGAAGAAGAGGATCCAAGACAAGAGCTCGTAAGGCGTTTATTGGAATATCAGAAATTTAAAGAGGCAGCTACTTATTTTGAAGAAAGAGAACTAAGACAGAAAGATATCTTTGTTAGGTCGGTCAAGAGGATAAAGAAATTTCAAGAGAAGAAGGAAGAGGTTTATTTTGAGGCAAGTGTCTTTGATCTTATTTCAGCTTTTTCTCAGGTTTTAAAAAAAGTTCCCAAGAAGAGATTTCAAGAGGTTATAAAAGATGAGTTTACTGTTTCTGAGAAAATCCATGAATTGCTTCATATGTTGATAGAGAAAGAGGTTATTTATGTTAATAGATTGTTTAAGAAGGCGAAGAACAAATATGAGATTATAGCCTTTTTCTTAGCCATCTTAGAGTTGATAAGATTGAAAGAGATAGTGGTGCTTCAAAAGAGACCATTTGCTGATATCCAGATAAGGAGGAACATTGAAAAGATAAAGCCGAAATTAAGAACTGTTTCAAATAGGATATAATAATGGAAGATAATGAAATAAAAAGAGTGATTGAAGCAATTTTGATTTCAGCCGAAGAGATCATTACCATTAATAGGATACAGCAGGTCTTAGGCGATGTTGAACCGAAGCGAATAAAGGAACAGATTGAAGTTTTAAAGAGGGAATATTCTCAAAATAATCGGAGTTTTAGAATTAACGAAGTTGCTGGAGGTTATCAGATTGCTACCAAGGAGGAGTTTGCTCCATATTTAAAGAAGTTATATAAAGTAGAAAGAGTTGAAAGATTATCTCGTCCATCTTTAGAGACATTAGCTATTATAGCCTATAAACAACCAGTTACCAAATTAGATATCGAATCCATAAGAGGAGTTAATGTTGATGGGCTTTTAAAGGGTTTATTGGAAAAAGGTCTTATTCAGATTAAAGGCAGAAAGGATGTTGTTGGAAGACCCTATCTTTATGGAACTAGCAACCTGTTTTTAAAATACTTTGGTTTAAATTCTTTAGATGATTTACCTGATATAGAAGAGTTCAAAAAGACAGCCGATGAGGTGTTTAAAAAACGGCAGGATGATTTAAGGGAGATAGAAGATGGATCTTAAAGGATTACGCAAAAAGGTTGATAGAATTGATGAAAAGATTTTAAACTTATTAAACGAACGCGCAGAACTTACACTTAAGATTGGTGAGATTAAATCAAAAAAGAACAGACAAATATATGCAGCTGATAGAGAGAAAAAGGTCTATGAGAATATCACTAAGAAGAATAAAGGTCCCCTCAATGATGAAGGCCTTAAATCTATCTATAGAGAGATTATGTCAGCTTCTATTGCCTTAGAGAAATCTATTAAAGTAGCCTATTTGGGACCACCGGCTTCTTTTACTCATTTAGCATCAATTAAGAAATTCGGTTCGTCTATTGAATATCTAAGTTGTGATAACATAACTGATGTGTTCTATGATGTCCAGAAACAGAGGGCAGATTACGGAGTTGTCCCTATTGAGAATTCAACTGAAGGAGCGGTTACTTATACATTGGATATGTTCATCCAGTCTAATCTAAAGATATGTTCTGAAATTTTACTTCAGATTAGTCATAATTTAATTGCCAATTGTCCAAAGAATAAGATAAAAAAGATATACTCTAATCCTCAGGTTTTTGGACAATGCAGGCAGTGGTTAAAGAAGAATCTACCTCAAAGTGTGTTGATTGAGGTATCTTCTACAACTAGAGCAGCTCAGTTAGCACAGAGGGTAAAAGATGCAGCAGCTATTGCTTCTGAGATGGCAGCCAAAACTTATAATCTCAGGATATTAACTAAATCAATAGAGGATAATCCAAATAATGTCACAAGATTTTTAGTTATTGGTAAAGAAGAGACACCTCCTACAGGTGAGGATAAAACCTCTATTATATTTTCAACAAAGGATAGACCGGGAGCATTATATGAGATGCTTATGCCTTTTAAAAAGTATAATATCAATTTAACCAAGATTGAATCTCGTCCCTCTAAGACTGAAGCTTGGAAATACTATTTCTTCTTAGATCTGGAAGGGCACAGGCGGAGTGAAAAAGTCAAGAGGGCACTTTCTGAATTGGAGAAGAATTGTCTATTTTTTAAAATCTTAGGTTCGTATCCAAAAGGTGAATGAGAGAAGTGAAGGATTTAGTAAGAAAAAATATTTTAAAATTCAAGCCATATAAAGCAGGTAAGCCCATAAAGGAAGTCCAGAGGGAGTTAGGTCTTAAAAGGATAATAAAGTTGGCATCCAACGAAAATCCCTTAGGTCCTTCACTTCTGGCATTAAGGGCTATAAAGAAGTCTCTATCTAATATAAATCGTTATCCGGATGGAAACTGTTTCTATTTAAAGAGAAAACTAGCTGAAAGACTTAATATTCAACCTTCTAATATAATCTTCGGAAATGGCTCAAATGAGATAATTGAGTTGATTATTAAAACATTCTTAAACGAAGGCGAAGAGGTTATAATGTCAAAACCTGACTTTCTTATCTTTAGGTTGGCTACGCTCCAAGAAAATGGCTTACCAATTGAGGTGGATTTAAAGGATTTCTGTTGCAATCTGGGAGCGATAAAAGAGGCAATAACCCCAAAAACCAAGATTATCTTTATAGCCAACCCTAATAATCCCATAGGAAGCTATGTGAGAGAGGAGGAGATAAGAGGGTTTATAGAGGAGGTACCAGATAATATATTAATAGTCTTAGATGAGGCTTATTATGAGTTTGCTAAAGATGAGAAGGGTTATCCAGATTCTCTTAAGTTCTTAGATAAAAAAAATGTTATAATCCTTAGAACCTTTTCAAAGGCTTATGGTTTAGCCGGTCTCCGCTTAGGATATGGTTTAGCCAATGAGGAGGTAATAGATTATCTAAATAACTCAAGGCAGCCGTTTAATGTCAATTATCTGGCTCAGATTGCAGGGGAGGCGGCTTTAGATGATGATAGATTTTTACAAAAGACATTAAGGATAATAGAAGAGGGTAAAAGGTATTTATATAAGGAATTGGATAGATTAGGTCTAAGTTATATAAAAAGTGCCACCAACTTTATCTTGATCGATATTAAAGGTAATAGCAAAAAACTCTTTGATAAGATGCTTGCAGAGGGTGTTATTGTGCGAGAGATGAGTACCTATGGTTTAGATTCATGGATTAGAGTTACTATTGGAACAAGGAATGAAAATGAAAGATTCATAGAAACATTTGAGAGATTTATGGAAGGAGGCGTAATTGATAATTGTATTAAAACCAGATGCAACTGAGAAACAAATAAGACATATTCAAGAACGCATAAAAAAACTCGGTCTTAAGACAATGGTCTCAAAAGGCATAGAAAGGACTATTATTGGAGTGATTGGAGAAGAGGATATTTTAAGAGTGCAGCCTCTTGAGGCTATTGAAGGCGTAGAGAAAGTTATGCCTGTTTTAAAGCCCTACAAGCTTGCCTCACGTGAGTTCAAAAGGGAGTCCAGCATAATAGATATAAGTGGAGTTAGAATAGGAGGAGAAGAAGTTGTAGTTATGGCTGGTCCTTGTGCCGTAGAAAGCCTTGATCAACTTAAAAGGATAGCTAAACTGGTTAAGAAATCAGGTGCTAAGATTCTAAGAGGTGGTGCGTTTAAACCTCGAACCTCTCCTTACAGCTTTCAAGGATTAGGAGAAGAGGGACTTAAGTATCTTAAGGAGGTTTCTAAAGAGACTGGACTTCCAGTTGTAACTGAGGTGATGGATCCTCGAAAGGTAAAACTGGTAGATGAATATGCAGATGCCTTTCAGATTGGTGCAAGAAATATGCAAAATTTTGACCTTCTCAAAGAGGTAGGTAAGACTAAAAAACCAGTAATATTAAAAAGAGGTATGAGTGCTACCATTAAAGAGTTACTTATGTCAGCAGAGTATATCCTTTCTGGTGGCAATTTTAATGTCATTTTATGTGAACGAGGGATAAGGACATTTGAGGAAGCTACACGAAATACCTTAGATTTAAGTGCTATACCAGTCATAAAAAAACTCAGCCATTTACCTGTTATCGTTGACCCTTCTCATGCAACAGGTAAATGGGAATTCGTTTCATCTATGGCAGCTGCTGCAGTTGCCTGTGGTTGCGATGGTTTACTTATTGAAGTTCATTATAAACCTGAAGAGGCACTTTCAGATGGTATACAATCATTAAAGCCTGATAAGTTTGACGAGTTGATGTCAACTTTAAGAAAGGTAAGTAGAGCAATAGGACGTAATATTTAATAGGAGATGAAGAAGTTTAGGACTGTTTCGATATTAGGTGTGGGTTTAATTGGTGGTTCAATTGGTCTATCTATCAAAAAGAGGAATCTAGCCCATAAGGTGATAGGCCTTACCACCCGAAGGAGCAGTCTATCTAAGGCTAAGAGACTAAAGGCTATAGATGAAGGGACCCTCTCCCTCAAGAAAGCTACAGAGGATGCTGATTTGATTATAGTCTGTACACCTGTAGGAGTAATATCTCATATAATAAGGCTTATTACTCCTTTTGTAAAGAGTGGAGCGATTATAACGGATGTAGGCAGCACTAAAGGCAAGATTGTAAAAGAGATAGAATCGAGCCTCCCTAAAGATATACATTTTGTTGGAGGTCATCCTATGGCAGGTTCAGAAAGGAGAGGTGTTGAGGTGGCTTCTTGCGACCTATTTGAAGATTCAGTCTGTATATTGACCAAGACAAAAAGAACCCATATAGAGAGTTTTAAAAGAATAAAATCTTTTTGGAAGAGTTTGGGTGCTAAAGTTAAAACCTTAAGTCCAACTAATCATGATAAAATTATAGCCCGAGTAAGTCATCTACCTCATCTGGTTGCAGTTGCTTTAGTAAAACAGGTTAAAAAGCGAGATATCCTTTTTGCCTCTACTGGTTTTAAAGATACAACAAGAATATCAGAAGCAGCCTCTGATATCTGGCGAGATATCTGCCTGAGCAATAAAGAGGAGATAGTAAGATCGATAGATAATTATATAGAGATTTTAAAAGGACTAAGGGAGAAGATAAATAGTTCAGACTCAAAGGCGATTATGGCTGAGTTTGAAGAGGTTAAAAGGATAAGAGAAAAGATTAAGAGGTGAACAAGAAAAGATTTGTTATAGCTATTGATGGACCAGCCGCCTCAGGAAAGAGTACAATTGCCCAAATAATAGCAAAAAGACTCAACTGTTTATATGTTGATAGTGGAGCTATGTATAGGGCTCTTACCTTAAAAGCTTTAAATCAGAAGATAGACTTAACAGATAAAAAATCCTTAGTTCAACTTGCTCAAGAAACTGAGATTTCTTTAAATGATGACAAAGAAAATCTTTTAAGGGTGTATTTAGATAAGAAAGATGTAACTAAAAAAATAAGAGACCCGCAGGTGACAAACAATGTAGCTTATCTCGCTAATATTCCAGCATTACGAACTATTATGGTTAAAAAACAACGGGATTTATCTAAGCAAGGTCCTATTATTATGGAAGGACGCGATATTACTACCGTAGTATTTCCTGAGGCTGATAGAAAGTTCTATCTTGATGCTAGTTTCAATGAACGTCTAAAAAGGAGATACAAACAGTATATTCAGGAAGGAAGAAAGATTAATATTTCAAAACTTGAAAATGATATGAGATTAAGAGACAAAAGAGATCGAGAAAGAAAGGTAGGTGCTTTAAAAATTGCTAAAGATGCCATATACATTGACACAACAAAACTTTCAATTTCTGAAGTTGTAGAAAAGATAATCTCATATATAAAATAAGATGCTCTATTTTATATTAAAGCCAGTAGCCTATATTATATTCAGGATTTTTTTTAATATAAAAGTTTTTGGCCGCAATTATCTACCCAAAGATGGAGGGGTAATTATCGCAAGCAACCACTTAAGTTACTTAGACCCCATAGTTTTGGGCATAGCCTCTTGGAGACGGTTGAACTTTATGGCTAAGAAAGAGTTGTTTAATAACAAGGCCTTCTCTTTGCTAATTAAAAGTTTAGGAGCCTTTCCTTTAGAAAGAGAAGGTTTAAAAAATGCTACCCAGGCAATAAAAGAAGCTTTAAATAGACTTAGACATGGAAAGGTTTTGGTTATTTTTCCTGAAGGCAGTCGAAGTCCATCAGGTAAGATTCAGAAAGCTTTAGGTGGAGTTGGTTTAATAGCTTATAAAGCGAATTGTCCTGTTGTACCAGCTTTAATTAAAGGTACTGATAAAGCTTTACCTTATAAGGCAAAATTTGTGCATTTTTTTAAACCTATATCAGTCCATTTTGGAAAGGCTATTAAGCCAGGCAATACAGATAAGAAGGAGAGTTATCAGATATTTGCTGATAGAGTTATGGAAGAGATTGTCAAATTAGATAGGTCTTAAAGTTTGAATAAGGAGAATTATTATTTATATTCTTGACAAAAGAGTTTTTTTGAGATACAAATAATAATAATGTTTAGAAGGAGGTAGCTAAATATATATGGCTAAAACTCAAGATAAGGATACAAAAAATAAAGAGTTAGATCTGGATAAGATTTATGAAGATTCATTTAAGAAACTACAAGAAGGTGACATAATAAAAGGTAAAATTATTTATGTAAACGATAAAGAGGTAGTTGTAGATGTTGGTTATAAATCAGAGGTAATTTTGCCTCTTTCAGATTTTAAAGATTCGGCAGATATTAAAGTAGGTGATGAGGTAGAAGTGTTATTAGAAAGTAAGGAATCTGAAAATGGTATGGTTGTAGCTTCAAAAGCCAAGGCTGATTTTCTTAAGAATTGGAATAAGATTATTAGTAGTTATAAAGAAAAGGATATAATCGAAGGAACAATTTCAAGGAAAGTCAAAGGCGGTCTTATGGTTGATATAGGTATAGAAGCTTTCTTGCCGGCTTCATTAGCTGGAGTGAGAAATCCTAAAGGATTAGATGCTCTATTAGGCAAGAGATTTAAATTTAAGATAATAAAGATAAATCATCTCCGCAAGAACATAGTTGTTTCTCGCAAGGATTATCTTGAAATGGAATTAGCCAAAAATAGAGAGCAACTTTTACAGGAATTAAAGAAAGGCCAGATAAGAAAAGGTGTAGTTAAAAACATTACTGACTTCGGTGCCTTTATAGATTTAGGAGGTGTGGATGGTCTACTTCATATAACTGATATAAGTTGGGGTAGAATAAGCCATCCTTCTGAAAAATTAGCAATTGGTGATGAGGTTGAGGTAGTGGTTTTGGATTTTGATAAGGAGAATATGAAAGTTTCTTTAGGATTAAAACAGAAATCTCCTAATCCATGGGATGAAGTAGAGAAGAGATACCCTGTTGGTTCTAAAGTAAAAGGTAAAGTTGTGAATCTTGTTCCTTATGGAGCATTTGTTGAACTAGAAAAGGGTATCGAGGGTTTGATTCATATTTCGGAATTTTCTTGGACACGCAGGATAAATAACCCCCGCGAGATGTTGGCTATAGGAGATGTGGTTGAGGTTGTTGTTTTAGATGTAGATAAAGAGAACAAGAAGATCTCATTGGGTCTAAAGCAGACTGAAGCAAATCCTTGGCAGGAGATTGTTAAGAAGTATCCAGAAGGTTCAAGGATAAAAGGTAGAGTTTCTCACCTGACTAATTATGGAGCATTCGTTCAACTTGAAGATGGTATAGATGGTTTGATACATATATCAGATATGTCCTGGACTAAAAAGATATCGCGGCCTGAGGAGATTTTAAAGAAAGGCGATAAGGTGGAAGCTGTTGTTTTATCAGTCGATGTTGAGAATCAGAAGATATCCTTAGGATTAAAACAATTAACACCTGATCCTTGGCCAGAAATTAAAGAAAGATTTGCTCCTGGATTAATAGTCGATGGCAAAATATCAAAGATTGCAAAATTTGGTTTATTTGTTGAATTAGATAAAGATGTAGAGGGACTAATTCATATTAGTGAGTTAGAAAAAACTGAAGGTATAGATTTAGATCAACTCTATAAGGTAGGGGATTCTATAAAAGTCCGAGTAATTAGTATAGATGATGAGTCTCGAAAGATTGCTTTAACTACCAAGGCAGTTTCTTAATAGTTTTAGAAGGAATTCCTAAAAACTTCTTGCGTTTTTTATTTTTAAGCAAATCCAACTTCATAACCATCTTGCCGTATTTGTATCTAAATGGCTTAGATGAGTGCTATTTTATTTGAGTAGATGTTATCCTCTATCAGTAGAGAGTCCTCTATAAATTATGTCCACAAGAGGATGAAATGGTAACGAGTAAGAAGGAAGTAGACAAACAATTTTCTTTATTAAAAAGGCAGACAGCAGAGATAATCTCAGAAGAGGAGTTGTTAAAAAAACTCAAGAAGGCTAAAAGAGAAAAGAGGCCCCTGCGTGTAAAATTGGGAATTGATGCTTCGGCTTCTGATGTTCACTTAGGAACAGCTATTCCTCTTTTTAAACTGAAAGAGTTTCAGGATTTAGGTCATGAAGCTATATTCTTGATTGGCGATTTTACTGGTATGATCGGAGATCCCTCAGGTCAGTCAAAGACACGAAGGTCTCTTACAAAGGAGCAAGTAAGAAAGAATGCATCTTCTTTGAAAAAACAAATCTTTAAAATATTAGACCCCCAGAGAACAAAAGTTGTATTTAATAGTTCCTGGTGCAATAGAATGAATTTTGCTGATGTCATTAAATTAGCATCCTATTATACAGTTGCTCAGTTGCTTGAGAGGGATGATTTTGAAGCCAGATATAAGAAGGGCCAACCTATAGGAATACATGAGTTTTTGTATCCCCTAATTCAAGGATATGATTCAGTGGTTTTAAAAGCAGATATTGAGATTTGCGGAACCGATCAGAGATTTAATACTTTAGTTGCCAGGGCTTATCAGCAGGCTTATGGACAAGAACCAGAAGTGATAATGATGATGCCTATACTGGAAGGAGTAGGCACAAAAGAAAAGATGAGTAAAAGTTCTGGTAATTACATTGGCATAACTGATGAACCCGATGATATGTTTGGCAAGGTAATGAAAATTACAGATGAACAAATAGATGATTATTTTAACCTTTGCACCCGGCTTAGCGCTGATAAGATTAGACAAATAGACAACAGACTAAAAGATGAACCTAAGTTAAAAAAGGAAAAACTGGCTTATGAGATAGTTAAATTATATTATGATGAAGAAACAGCTCAAAAAGCCAGGGAGACCTTTGAATTAAAATATGGTAAGGTTGGACGAAGATTGAAAAAGGATTTAGTTCAATCTGAAGCAGCCAAAGAAAAAATGAAGAAAATTGCTCAGAATAAAAAGATACCCAAAAGCAAACTTAGAGATAATAAAATATGGATATGTAGATTGCTTACCACAATAGATGCAACAGGCAGTAATTCTGAGGCGAGGCGGTTAATTGAGCAGAAAGCAGTTAAGGTAGATGGACATTTAGTGGAGGATGTAAACACCGAACTACCTTTAAATAAAGAAGGTTATCTTCTTGAAGTAGGCAAAAGAAAAATCTTTAACATTTTATTTAGATAAGAAAAAATCACTTGACATTTTAGTAAAAGAGTGATATCTTTATTAAGTGCAGATAAAGGAAGTACTAATTGGTTAAGTTTTCCTTGACAAGAGAAATTCAGTATGATATATTTGATGTACCTTAGACGATGCTAAAGGATAAATGCGAAAAAAGGAGTAAATGTGGAAGTTAGATCTTACATCGTGTGGTAAAAGTTAATCAAGATGTGTGCAGATTGAGGGGCATCGTCGGAGTGCCCTTTTTTATTAAGTTCTTTGAAAATAAATAGCCAGTGACACCTCTAAGTTCAAAGGGTTACCTCAATTCCGCAGGATCTCTAAGAAGTAACAATTACCATTGTTTAGAATCGATCATTTTTAAAACTAGAGAGTTTGATCCTGGCTCAGAACGAACGCTGGCGGCGTGGATTAGGCATGCAAGTCGAGCGGCAACCTCAATATATAAGTATCCTCGGATACTTATGTGAGGTGAGAGCGGCGCAA
>Ga0164318_10003168_pt1 | contig 15513 bp, 15 predicted proteins | sample GuaBasSedimGuay9_FD_113734 | JGI IMG/M metagenome (GOLD analysis project Ga0164318, IMG submission 113734) | Subseafloor sediment microbial communities from Guaymas Basin, Gulf of California, Mexico - Guay9, Core 4571-4, 0-3 cm | ecosystem: Environmental > Aquatic > Marine > Hydrothermal vents...
GCTGATGCTAGTGATTTGGATGATGTTAGGGAGAAGTTTCGGGTTGCTGTTTATGCTGCTGATCCTTATAATGCTTATGATGATATGCATGGTAGATGGTATTTGAATAAGCCTAGGTTTGGTGATCCTTTTTGGGATTTGGATGAGTTTGTTAGGTTTGTTCGTGAGCCTCATTTGGAGTATGAGTATTGGGATGTTGCTATTAGAAAGATTTTAGAGAAGATGGATGGTTTTTAGGATTTGTTTTGTTTCTTTTAGGTATTGATTTTTAGTTCTTTTATTCGTCTTTATTCTTGTTCAAGTTTTTAGTATATTTCAATAGTATATCAGGTAAGCGAAGATAAATTCACAGCTTCTAAACACACTATTCTTCGAGTAGAATTATATATTTTTAATTAACTGTCCTTGGAAGAAGGATTGAAGTTATACTTCGAGCCTTAGTCTTTATATATAGAATATATAGTTTAAATATTATGATGACCCTACATGAAAATAGGCTCTTTTATTTTTTACAGGGATTGGGATCCGAGTAAGTATGATGAAGCCTTGAGGGAACTTAGAGAAAATGGTATAAGTTTTATTATTTTAGCGAAAAAGTATAATCTACCAAGAGTATATGATGATCATATAGTCGCCGAAGAGTTACGGGAGTTCATGGAGATGGCGTATGAGAAATATAATATTTGGTGTATTATTCCGGCTTGGAGTGGAACAAGGCCTACGCTCTTCATAGACAAGGATTTTACTAGGAATCACGCTATAGTTGTAGCAAAAGCTGTTAGAGAACTCATGGATCTAGAGGGGTTTTATGCAGTTTATTTAGACGATGAACCGTACAACTGTTGGGAGTTTTCGGTCGAGCGTGTGAGAAATGAATATAATGATCTCTTTGAAGAGGAAACAGGATATAGGTTGCCGGATAGGGGTAAGGTTAGGGGGAGATGGAACTACGAGACTGCTATGACTTTTTACAGATGGGTGAGTGAGAAATATGTTAGTTACTTGAGAACTGTTATAGAAGAGTATAAGAAAATATGTCCTCGTATAAAGTCTCTTATAAACTTTTACCTACCTAATTTACTGCCTTCGACCGAGGCTCCTGTAGATGTTTACGGCATAATAGAGACTGTAGATATAGTTTCACACGACATATATCCGGGTTGGCACTATTATTATTGTAGGTCGCTTGAGAATATGGTAGCATTCCAAACAAGATTTTTGAGATCCTTAACTGATAAACCTGTATGGACTATATTGCAGGGACATAAGATTATGCTAGGGTATGCACCAACCTTAGAACAGATAGATAGATGGGCTATGGACGCGGTTAGTTGTGGTTCAGACTGTGTGGGCTGGTATGTAGCTGAGCACGAGTATATGATGGGGGCAGCAATTCCGGTTAAGACAACATATACAAAGTATGGATGCTTTGAGAGATGGAGAAAGATGTTAGAAACATCAAAGAAGATAACTTCTATGGAGAAAAAACAGGATAAAACGGAAATAGCGATCCTCGTCTCATATGATTCTGTTATCACTTATGATTATCGACCACTAATATATGCGTTTGTAACTCTGTATAAGGATGCAGGAATTATAATAGACTTTATTACAGAGAAGCATTTGGAGAAGAAAACAGACCTATTGGAGAATTATCGTTTCATATTCCTCGGTTATACGCCAATTCTAAGGAGATATCTACTATCTTCTCTTGAAAACTTTGTCGAAGAAGGAGGCATATTGATAGCTTGTTGTAATGACTTAAGGTTCGATGAGAAACTTAAAGATCTTAACAAGTGGAGGAAAAAATTCCTTGGGATAACTAAGGAAAAGGTCATTTGGAAAGAAGACTCTATCAGACTCACAGATAAAGTTTCTGGATTAGACAATAATTCGATTAAAGCCTTCTGGGAGCGTCATGCAATGACCGTATCAGAGACCTCGACCGAGGTTCTCGGCACATGGTCTAACGGCTTAGCCGCAATAATATCGAGAAAAATTGGTAATGGACAGATAATTTACATTGGTACCAGACCTTATCTAGCTAATTGTATAATAGGAGAAAAAAATTGGGTTAAATTCATTAAATCGTTGTTAAAGATGGATAACTCATAGGAAAAGCTGATTATGAAATGTTTGCCAACTCTAAATATTTTGTTAAGGGTTATGTTCTAGCTGTTCTGTCTCTTATTAAGGATTTTAGTCAAGCAACGATTTCTGTCATAGTCTCTATCTCTGTGGTTAAGGGTATTGAGAAGCCTGATATTCTGTCCATTCAGAAATAATTTTTCTTTTTATTTTTAGGGCTAGGTTTTTATAGATATTATCTACTGGTTTTTGTGTTAAGGATGTGGTTTATTTGATTAGGCTTTATGTTTCGGTTAATGGTAGAGATGAATGGTCCGGCAGACTTGCTTCTCCTAATAGTGATGAAAGTGACGGACCGTTTGCAAGTTTTGAGAGAGCTCGTGACGAGTTGCGTAGATTAAAGGATGAGGGTAAGTTTAGGGATGGTGCTGTCATATATGTTAGAGAAGGTATATATGTTCGTTCTAGTCCTTTCGTACTAAGTTTTGAGGATTCTGGTTTTGATGATGTACCGATTATATACAGGGCTTATCCTGGAGAATCTGTTCGTGTGATTGGAGGAGTTTTTGTTACTGGCTGGGAGCCTGTGAGTGATCCTGATGTCTTAAAAGTATTGGATGAGAGAACTCGAGGAAATGTTTTGCAAGCTGATCTAAGTGTTCTAGGTGTAAAGGATTATGGTGACCCGGACAGCGGTGTTCAGTTGTTCTATAAGGATAAACGTATGGTTTTAGCACGTTACCCTAATGAAGGCTATATGGAGATTTCTGATGTTGTGGTCTATGACCGTGATGTGCGGGGTATTAAGGGTAGTACTGTAGGCAGATTTTATTATTCTGATGATAGAGTTAGTAGATGGCTTAATGAGAAGGATCCTTGGGCACACGGCTTCTGGTTCTGGGACTGGGATGATCAGAGGCAGAAGATCAAGTCTATTGATCCTGGGAATAGGCTTATTTCTATGAGTGAACCCTATCACCGTTATGGTTATAGGAAGGGTCAATGGTTCTATGGCTATAACTTGTTGAGTGAACTTGATTCTCCTGGTGAATGGTATCTTGACCGTGAGAAAGGTATACTTTATTTCTGGCCTCCCGAGCCTTTTAGAGAAGAATATCCTATAATTACCGTCGCTAAAAATCTTGTCGTTATGGACGATGTGTCCAATATTGTCTTTGACGGATTTATATTTGAGGTTGTTAGAGAAGATTTATTCCTGATAAAGGGTGGGAGGAATAATAGGATTACTAACTGTGTCTTAAGGAATACTGGTGAATGGGCTGTAAAGATACAGGGCGGTAGCGGACATGTTGTAAGTGGATGTCACATATATAATATTGGTAACGGTGGTATACAGCTGAACGGCGGTGATAGAAAGACTTTAACCCCTGCCGGACATAAGGTGGAGAATTGTCACATCCATGATTATGGTCAGTGGCGACTCACGCATAGTCCTGCATTACTTCTTGACGGTGTAGGTATGGTTGTTAGACATAACTATATCCATGATGCCCCTAACCAAGCAATAATTTTTAGAGGTAACGATCATTTGATAGAGTACAACGAGATACATGATGTTTGCCGGGCCTCAAACGACGTAGGCGTAATATACTCTGGACGCGACTGGACGTGGCGTGGAAATGTTATCCGGTACAATTTTATCCATCATGTAACTGGTTACCAGGATAATAAGGCTATGGGAGTCTATCTTGACGATATGCTCTGTGGTACAATAATATACGGTAACGTTTTTTATAAGGTAACCCGGGCAGTTTTCATAGGTGGTGGCAGAGACAACATAGTTGAGAACAATATATTTGTTGAATGCGATCCAGCGATCCACGTTGATGCAAGAGCATTAGGTTGGGCTAGCTACCATGTCGATACAACTATGAAAGAAAGACTGTTAGCTATGCCATACAAGGATCGGGCTTGGCGTGACCGCTATCCTAAGCTTTTAAATATTCTTGATGATGAGCCGGCTGCACCCAAAGGTAACGTTATCAGGAGAAATATATGTTGGAAGAGTAGATGTTTTGAGATATATGATTTGGCTAAGCCTTATGTTAAACCGGGCGAAAACCTGGTTGATGTAGATCCCTTGTTTTTTGATTCAGAAAAAATGAACTTTAGTCTTCGTCCAGAGTCGCCGGCGTTTAAAATAGGATTTAAGCCTATACCTTTTGATAAGATAGGTTTGGTTAAGGACTAGAAATTATTTCTTCATATTTTTATATATTGTATATATTACTAAAATTACTAGTAGTAAAGGTATGCCTATGATTAGATATGTCTGTCTTCTTCTTTCCTTAAAGTTTTTAAGCGCGTTTTCAAGATAAGGGTTAATGTCGTCCATTGTTAATGTTCCTTTCACATGCTTATAGACTAGTCTATAATATATGTGAAGTTTTGGATTCTTTGCCATTTTTACAAAGTCATTGCCATAAAAATAGCTTATGAAGGAATAGTTACCCCAGCCATATTTTAGTGAGGCATAAAGATATAGTATAAATGACTGATTCCAGCTGTCAAGTCTAGGATTCCTTTTATATGATGGCAGCTCCATCTCAACACTTATTCCAAGCCTTTTTATTCTCTGGGTTAACTCATCAAATCTCTCTAGGCCTACATCATAGAACGCAAAGTTTGGCTGTAGCATAACGTAGTCAAATCCCAGAGATTTCCAGTCATCTACGCCTTTAGCGGTATAATATGGTATCCAGTAAAGCTTTGACTTCTTCTCATGTATCATCTTTGTCACGTTTTTTACAAGCTCCCAGTCCTCCTCGTTGACCTTTTCACTCATCCAGTAAAATCCTTTAAAGTCCAACATATCATAATCTATCTTTTTTACACTTTGGAATATCTCATCTATATACCATTCAACCATGCTTATCCTCTCATCCAGACTTGATACAGGCGGCCGAGGAATCATTATTATCACTCCAAGCTTTCTACACCTACCCATTTTTTGACATATTTTTCGGTGTGCCTGGACGAGTCTCGATATTTGGCCCTCTGGACCAAGTATTTTCTCGATAAACCATTTCCAATCGTCTCTCGTCGCTGTACCACTATAATAGCTTCCGCCTGAAGGGGCCTTGGATCCTAGATAAAGAAAAGTGTCAAAGAAAAAGTCTATTATCTCATTATTTTCATCAATGTATGCAACAAGGTATTCATAGTCTTTAGATCCAAGCAATAGTTGTTTCCTATCATCCGTATATATAAGCGCTATTCTTGTCTTTGAGTCATTAGGAGTACATTCTCCCGACTTGCTCGTCGATAAATATACTGCCATTAAAATGAATAGTGGTAAAACATATTTTAGCATATGCTTCCAGATGATACAAATAGTTGTATAACTAAATATTTTATGTATCTATATTATTTTAGACCCTCTATGTCTAATGCTGAAGAATCTGACGCTATATTCGTCCTAGGATTGGTCGGCGTTATGTCTACTTCGATTATATTATCACTGTACAAGTTTATTGTTTTAAAAGGAATAAGATTTGAGCTAAACCATGCGAGGATTTTAGGCATATTTCTTATGGTTTCTGGTTTTATTTTACGTAAGTCTGCTTTGCAAAGTCTAGGAAAATTTATTCTTTTAAACTAAGAGTAATGCATGAGCATAGAATCGTTAGAACGGAGTTATATAGGTATATTCGTCATCCAGCCTATCTCGGCGCGATGTTGATGAGCTTTGGAGGCCCATTAGTTTTGGGGAGTATTCATGGTTTTTATTAATGATTCTAATTATTCCAGTATATCCTTATAGGATAAAGATAGAGGAAAAGATGTTATTAGAGAAATTAGGCGACGAATATCTAAACTATGTAAAAACTACGTGGAGACTTATACCGTATGTTTACTAAGGTTTAATAAATTTTATAGATTTACATATATAATGTGAATGTTCTTAACATCCTAAACAACCTGTTTGTAAGACTTCAGAGATGGAAACAGGGTATTCCAGCTGGTTCAGCACATCTCTATAATTGGTTGGCAACACGTCTACTTGAGGAATCATATAGCTATGTTGTAAAAGATATCGATAAGGAAAAATCGACAAAATTCTTGAAATTGGTCATGGTCCTGGTAGACTTCTAATAGAGCTAGCTATGAAAAACACATATGATCTACTCATCGGGATAGATATCTCTAAAGCTATGGCATATATAGCTCGTAGAAACTTTATTTGTAAAAAGGTATATGGTTCGTTGAACAGTGTTGTTGCTGATGCACATATGATGCCTTTCCGTAACAAGTTTTTTGACCTTATTGTTAGCACTGGAACACTTTACCATATAAGAAATCCAGCAGTCTTCTTCAGAGAGTGTATAAGGGTTGTAAAAGACGGGGCTTTGCTTGGATATATGAGTTATCACATGATGTTTCAGATGATGAATTATCATTATCTTCTAAAAACATGAAAAAGTCAAAGTTTATGTTAAGGATTACTGCAGCTTTACATGGGTTGCCTAGAAGAGAATATAACCAAGGTTACATCAGAGATGCACTAATAGAATCATCTATAAAATATAGGGTTATGTATAATGGAGTTATAACTAAGCTTATCTTAATCAGCTAGAGATAAAAGTTATATATATTCTTGTTTTCTAAGCCATTCTTCCCAGCTGATTCCCTGACTCTCTAATGATCTCCTAAGCCATCTGTGTCCAGGTAACCCTGTCTTAAGTTGTACTCTCATCGGATCAGGATTTTCACCTAGATTATCTTCAATCCAATGTTCCATTTGTAGTTCTAATTCCTTAACGATATCCATATTATCTTCTTTTATGTCCTTTTCCTCATTTGGATCTTTCTCAATATTAAACAGCTGTAGTTTAGGTCTGCCATAAAGATCGCCGCCTATCTTTTTTATAAGCTTCCATCCATCCCTTGTAATAATGGCTCTGAATGCTTGATACGTACATTCTCCTGAGACAATAAACTCTTTCTCCTTCTCATTTCCCTCTATGACATCGAGAAGATTTCTACCCCTCATATTCTTTGGTCTTTCGACATTAGCTATGCTCAGTATTGTTGGAGCAATATCTACGTGTTCTACAAAACTCTTTATCCTAACTCCTTTAGGAAGAAGATTGACTGAATACATTATGAGAGGCACATGTATATTAGTTTCATATATTCCATGATGATCAAAGAATATTCCATGCTCTGTTAAACTCTCACCATGATCAGCAGTAAATATAAAAAGAATATCATCCAGCATATCATTTTCCTCAATAAAGTTATATAGTTTCTCAAGATGATGATCGAGATAGAGTATCTCAGCATCATAGAGAGAACTAACATATTCGAGGTCCTGTATATCTCCTAATAGATTAGTTATCCATTTGCTATGGATAGAATAGAAGGGCGATTTTTTAAACTGCCTCCACGACTCTCCTTTCGATTGATCATACGGGTCACCTTGATAAAATATATTTCTGTACTCTTGTGGAGGAATATAAGGTGTATGTGGATCCCAGTAATGCAGAAACATGAAGAAGGGTTTCTTCTCCTCTTTAAGCATTTTAAGCCATTTTATGGCATATGCCGTGATCTTATCAGCAGTTATAAGCTGTATATGGCCATAGGGTAGAGTGTAATGTTCATATCCTTTGTGGAACCAAGGCTTCATGTTTGTAAGATTATCAACAGCTATAGTCGTATATCCTGCATCCCTCAAATATTCCGGCAATATCCTAACCTCATCTGAAAGCATCTGTATTCTAGATCCATGCGAAACTATCCCGTGCTCCACACCATAAAGACTCGTATATATCGTGGTATATGCTGGCTGCGTAGGTATATCAGAACCATAACATTTTTCAAAAAGAACGCCTTTTGATGCCAGAGAGTCTAAAAAAGGAGAAGTATTTCTACTGTACCCGTAACAGCCTAAGTGATCGGCTCTAAGAGTATCTAATGCAATTAAAATAATGTTCATGATTTAATATATCTAAGAAGAAGATAAAATAATTATAGGCTATTTCCTGAAGTATATTGTTACGTCTCCAAGTTTATTTATTCTTCTAACCTCTAATAAGAGATAGGTGAATCTTTCAATTATCCCAGAATTCTCTAGTCCTCCACCATCTAATGGTCTAAGGCTAGGTATATCTTTAACTAGATCCATAACGGTCTTTTTTGCTTCTTTATTATCACTAAAAACTACTATATCTCCCTGTATCTCCTTTCTATAACGTAATAATCTCCTATATGGCAATGTATGAAAGCCAGATACCACATTCTCATTATTTAGATATCTTGCTACTTCTTCAGCCACAGATAGATCTTCATTCTTGATTAAAACGGGTTTGCCATCCTTAAATACTAAAGGTACGATAGGAGAAAGTATGATTTTATTCATATTAATATAGTTTCTTATAGTATCTAATGTTTGTTTTAAAGCAAAGTAAGGAATGCTTAATACGATAAGCTCATTATCGGCAACCGTTCTCTGATAAGTATCTGCATGAAGCATATTTCTATAATCGTTACCCAGTCTTCTAATTATCTCATCTACTGTATTATTAGCCTTGTCTAAACTTCTAGAACCAATCGTTACCCTATGTCCGGCCAAAACCCATCTTAAAGCCAAGCCCTTCCCCATTCTTCCAGTGCCTCCAATAATTCCAATCTTCATCATATACACCTCAGATTATAGAATAGAGATTAACTAGGTATCATAATTAACTTTTCTTCCAATATTATAGGGATACAAGCACTATACCCACTATCGTAATTAGTATTCCTAGCCATCTTTTTGGAGGGGGTCTTTCCTTTAAAAATATAGTTGAGAAAACAGCTGAAAATAGGGGCGCAGTCGAAGATAAAACCGCAGCATTAGAAACTTTACCTACCTGTAACGAGGTTAACCATAATATTATACCTACTGTATCCGAAGTTATTCCAGTACCTATTGCAGAAAATGTATACCTAGTATTTTTTATCTCTTTACCAATATTTTTTATCACTATAGGGAACATTATCATCGCTGAAAAAAGAGACCGTAGTAGAGCGAGAGAAAGCGGATTAGAATTAAATAGAAGAAACTTAAAAAGCGTTGTATTAACACCCCATAATATCGATACCATAATGCTATAGAGGATAGGTGTAATACTGATTTTCTTCCCTTTTGACTTTTCTCTACTTGAAATTATTTTTACTCCAAAAAGTATAAGGATTCCCCCAACTATATCGAAAATACTTGGGATTTCATGGATTAAAAAATATGCTACGATTATTGCTGTAAATGGATAGGTGTTAGTGATAGGATGTACAAGGCTTACATCTCCCAGAGACAAAGATTTAATATACAGGTACCATGCTAGAAACGGCCCCATGAATGCTATATAGAGAACTATTAATACCTGATACAGAAGAAGATTTTTATACCAATTCGGATTAATTACTGAAATAATCATAAAAAGTACAATTGAACCAGTCAAACTTCTCAAAAAATTTACCACGAGAGGTTTTATTTTATAGGTACTGTATTTGGCTAAAATCGCAGATGTCCCACTTGAAATCGCTGATGATAAGGCAAGCACTGAGACTATGATGTTTCTTTGGTCCATATCGATACCTATGTTTTTTCGGCGATATCTTTAATAAAAATGACGGCTAATAAAATGATTCATCCTATGTAAAAGAATATGTAAGATTAAGGAAAATCGATGTTTCTACCTATTGTTTTCCTCTTAGTCCTGAGGTAGTATATATAGTTTTTAAGAGAAACATCAGGTGGAACCCTATGGTCAACCATAGGTATATATCCTCCTTCTTCTATCAGTGGGGCAATCCTATCTAGTTCTTTATCTATTTCGCTGGGACCCTGTATTAAAGCTATCTTGTTAACCCCTCCCATTAAGAGAATTTTTCTACCATAGATCTCTCTTAGTTTAAGTGGATCCGTATATTTTGCTTCTATGGGAAACATACAGTTTATACCACTCTTAAGCCATCCAGGGACTAATGCATCTATTTTTCCATCTGAGTCAAGGATATTAATCCGTACACTATATTCCTTTAATACACTGGTCACTTTTTTGTATCTTGGCACCATGAATTCCTCAAATAGCTTAACTGAGAGAAGAGGTCCTCTATTATAGCACATGTCCTCCCACCAGGCAGCAAAATCCACTCTTACGTCTTTTAGAACATTTCTTATTATTGTTATCCATAAATTAACTAGTGTATCCATCATTTCAGCAATCCAATCAGGGTCCTTATAAAATGCCAAAGATATTCCTTTAACTCCCATGAGATTTCTTAGCCATCCATATAGGCTTCCAACAAATATACCAAGTGGCTCATCTCTCTCTCTATATTTTTCTTTTATCTCATCCCAGTTCAAGGGGATTCTACCAGGAGTTTCGGGGTCAAAAAACTTCTTTATATTTTCCCAGTCTTCACGCGTCCTTAGTGGATGTTTAATATAGTTTGGTATGCTTGAAACCCATTTTTTCCTTATATAAACACCTCCCAGACCATCACTAACTATCTCCTTATCCTCATATTCACGAATAACGACTTCTGGAGGAGAAGGCCATAAACCCGTCCTAACTGGGAGATATTCAATGGTATCCCAGCCCTCAAGTTTAAAGTATTTCTCAACATCTGCATTAGTATGTAAGTGTTGAGGTAATCCTTCTTCATGCCATCTATCTATAGTCTCCCTCCAGTATCCAAACTCGTAGTCAGGAACTCTGTCAACGTCTTTAAATTCGAAAACCCTATGGAATCTTTCTCTATGGTTCATTTTATCAATCAAAATAATGATATATTCTTATAAAAATAGTATTATTCTTCTATCATATTCCAGGCAAAAAGAAAACATAAAATAGTATATATACATCGTTAAATATTTTAATCATTGAAAAAACATGCAAAGTTTAACCCAGGTTCAAAACATAAAGGTAAAATATGTCCAGTATATTTTCTATGCCGGAGCTATTCTATCGATTCTAAGCGCAATACTTACATTGGCAAACCCAATAGTTAGATATTATCCTGGAGCCGCGATATCGGCCTTACTCGTAGGATTATTTTTTGCAGCGTTAGACTTTTTTGCCGGATGGTACCTCAACTCTCTCAAACCATTAAGCTGGTGGATAGCCCTAATATTATTGGCGCTCGGTGTATTAGGAGGACTTATCGGACTAGTAAGTCTGAATCTGCTCTCACTAATCTCACTACTAATTTCCGGATATGGATTATACCTAATTCTCCAACCCGATGTCCAAACACTATATCTCCATAGGATACAATTCAATATTTTTGGAGCCGGCTCTACTCCTACACCTTACCCACAACAACCATATTACCAACAGGCACCAGCTCCTCAAGCCCAGCAAACAACTCCATCTACAACACAGCAAGCACCTAAATGCCCAGTTTGTGGTACGCCACTTGTATGGGTAGAACAATATAAGAGATGGTACTGCACAAAATGTCAAAAATATTATTAAAAATTTGTAAACAATTTTTTATATAATTTCTCTTTTAGAAATATCTCGCTTCTTCAACTCTTACCGCTACACTAAATAGTCTAGATCCACGATAAAAGTGTAATATAGCAAAATCTCCTATCTTTTTACTTCTAAGTATTTTTCGTAGATCTGAAGAATTTTTTATCAATACATCGTCTACACTTACTATAACATCTCCTTTTTGAAGTCCAGCTCTCTCAGCAGGTGATCCTCTTATAACACCCATAACTACAACTCCCATTTTAGCCGGAGTGCCTAAGTGAGATCTAAAGGAGGGTGTCAGGTCTGCTGTATATATTCCAATCCACGGACGGATAACCCTTCCATATCTTATCAACTGATCTGTCGCATATTTTACCTCATTTATAGGAATTGCGAATCCAATACCTTGTGCAAAAGGTATCATGGCCGTCGTTATACCCACTATGTTGCCGTCCAGATCAGCGACTGGACCACCACTATTTCCAGGATTAACTGCTGCATCTATCTGTATAAGGTTTTCAAACATCCTGTTACCGGCTCTAATAGTTCTATTAAGACCACTTATGATCCCAAAGGTTAGTGTAGGACCGCCCAGTAATTGACCAAATGGATTTCCTACAGTTATTATGAACTGTCCTATATGTAGCTTATCTGAATCTCCTAAATTACCCGGTTCAAGAACTTTATCTACCTGAAGCAGAGCTATGTCAGATGTATAATCCATACTCTTTATGGTTGCTGGAAGAACTTGCCCATCAGGGAAAGTTACGTTTATCCGCTCAAATCCCATTACTACATGAGCATTTGTTACTATCAATCCATTTCTATCCACTACTACTCCTGACCCAATTCCTTCTATAGGTTGTGAGATAAAGAAAAAGTCAATTACTTTTAAAGTTGTAATGCTTACTGTACTTTTCGAAACTTTATTATAAGCAGAAATAACTTTCTCCTGCAAACCCATATTTTTCAGCAATATATAGTTGAATCCCTCTTTATTATTTCTTAGTTATTTCGAAAAATATTCGGAAATAAAATATGTAAAATCGATATTTGAATATATACATAATTTAATATATTATATTTAATATTTTTATATACTATGTTATACTAAACTATTGTTAAAGAGATGAGTCATATGATGCAAAAAACTAGAATATATACTGTTTTTACTTCTAGCGGACTACAGAGAGAAAATTTAATCTATAAAAAATATCATCCAGAGCAAAAAATTCTTTCCAACGAAGAAATACTGCAGAAGATTAAAGAGAAGTATCCTGGCGTAGAATTTTTAGGAAGTACTGTTCCTGAAAATAGTGTATACGCGATAGGAAATATCGTAAACATGAAGAAGGATATCGATGGTATCCTTTATTTTGGTTCTCCTCCCGAAGAACTAGTTTCTCTGGATGTACCAATAATAGCAGTTCATCTCCTTTGGGGTAGGTGGCAGCATTCTTTCTATTTTTATAGAAATAAAAAGGTTTTATCCCACTGTATTCCCATAATTCCTGATCGTTCTGAAAGAGTATTTAATTCACGTTTTGAAAAAGTAGCGGATGACATAAGGTTAATACAGGCTATTTCTAAGATGAAAGGATTAAGAGTACTTGTTGTAACTGATAAACCAATACTTGGTGAATATGAACCAACGTACGAGCAATACAAGGATGAGGGATGGGAGGAATATCAAAGAAGATATATAAGTAATCTTTCCGAGCTTGGTGTCAGTTTAATTGTTAGACCTCAAAGCGAGATGGTAGAAAGAATGAAAACTGCTGATGATGCAAAGGCAGAAGAAATAGCTCGGAAATGGATTTCTGAGGCTGCTGGTATCAAGGGTATGAATGAAATAGAGATAAAGAAATCAGCCAAACTCTATCTAGCGATGAAGGAAATGATGCAGGTTTATAAGGCTGACGCCATAACTACCGAAGGATATACGATTTTTCAGTATTATAAGGATGGTCCTATTCCTTCACAGGGGATGCCGTCTTCACATTTTTTAACTGAGGGTGTTGTGGCTACTTCTGAAACTCTTATAGATTCTTTGATAACGCAACAGTTTGGTCTTTGGATTACTGGTAGTCCAGGTTTCAGTGGCGATTTTATAATCGATCCGGATAATAACTAAGGTATATATAGGGCATTGTGAATGCCCTATTAACCCCTATGGAGATGAAAGAAAGGCTCCTTTTTATATTCGAAACCTCCCTCTATGGGAAGAAAATGAGGGAGGTGCTGCTATTCAAGTCAATCTCCCTATAGATGTACCTGTCACTATTGTAAAATTTAGTGTCCATGATAAAAAAATATCATTGTTTACTGGTAAAACTGTAAATGGAAACATGCTTTATCCATATTTTGATGATATATTATGTAGAACTAAGGTTGCTATCGATACCAATACTGAGAAAGTATTTGAGAAAGTGAATTGGAGAATATTTGGTATACATAGAGTTGTATTCTTCGGAGACTATAGGAGAGAATTTAGGAATTTAGGAAAGCTACTTGGATACGAGGTAATTGAGAAAGATCGCTAATCTAAAATTTTTAATTCTTTCTAGTTCTAAGTTATGCTAGATCCTGGATATCTTTAATCTTTTGCAGAATATTATTTATTTTATGTAAAACTTCATAACAATTATCTTTAGCTAATCTTAGCTCTGTAACAGTATCTCTTAAATATTGAAACTTTTCAAAACATTCATTTCCACATCTGTTACCTTTGTTTAATAAAATGTTCTTAACTATTTCATGTTGATACTTAGCTATTTCATTTATAATACCTCCTAATTCACATACAGTTTTTTCTTTACCTATCAGGTAAGCTATCTCCTCGCCTATATCACCTATCTCTTCTAGATCCCGAGCTAATAGCCTATAATCTAATAGCAATAATCTCTCATTCTTGGAAGTCAAAGGATTCATTATCCTTGTTCTAATCGTTCTCACAGTTAGGAAATATATTCTGTCCAAGCTATTATCGCGCCTTTTCACACTTTCAGCTAGATTAACATCGCCTTTTTCATAAGCAGTCACCGCATCGATATACATTTTTCTCGAAATAGAGTCCATTCTATAGAGAAGTGACTCAAGCTGATACTCGTTTGTGGTAAAACACTGTACGACAATTTTCTTTTCTGATTCCTCAACTATTTCAAGACCGATTAATATTTTTTGAAGATCTTCGATAAGGGCAAGTATCTCTTTATAATCTTGCTCCTTTATATCTACCTCTATAACCTCATATCCCTTAAGATATGCAGCAACAAGTTTTCTCTTAAGTAATGGTCCCGCAATAAGTTTTATTAACCTTTGCTCGTGATAACCAAAATTTAGTGGTATTATCTCAAGTATTCCATCGTCTCGAAACTGTATATTTAGCAACTTTACTTTATCAATATTGTACTCTTTTACCCATTTCTTAGGGAGGGCTATATAGTAACTTCCTCCGATTTTTACAATATTTCTTAGACTCATATTTAGCTCATTTAACTTATTTAACATTTTGTTCAATATGTTTAACTTTTTGCTTCTATTTAGTCAGCACATTGAACATTTATTATTACGAAACACGTTATTATCAATGGTTTTCATGAATACTGAAGAGATACATGAGATTAAAGACCTTCAAATAGAAGGTGTTGGAAGAATTACCCTTAAAAAACTGGAAAATGCTGGCTATAGCGTTGAATTATTAGCTACCCTGCCTCCTCATGTTGTCGCACGTGAAGCAAATATCAGTGTTGATAAAGCTATACTTATTAACAAATATATAAGAGAAAAACTTCTAGGAGGTTCAGAAAACTTTATTACTGCAAAGGAATTCATGGAGAAAAGAAGGGGTGTTTTGAGGATTTCTACTGGTGTTCGTGGTTTGGATGATTTGCTTGAGGGTGGTGTTGAGACTCAGGCTATTACTGAGTTTATA
>Ga0164318_10003169_pt1 | contig 15512 bp, 12 predicted proteins | sample GuaBasSedimGuay9_FD_113734 | JGI IMG/M metagenome (GOLD analysis project Ga0164318, IMG submission 113734) | Subseafloor sediment microbial communities from Guaymas Basin, Gulf of California, Mexico - Guay9, Core 4571-4, 0-3 cm | ecosystem: Environmental > Aquatic > Marine > Hydrothermal vents...
CGTTCCAATCTACAGCACAGGGAAACGCCTAAATTTTACAAACCAATTGCGTTTGAGTATATAACAGAATCTATGGGTTAATTTTCAAATTTTTTACACATCCTCCTGTTTTTTCCCTTGTTTCAAAAATCCCGAATGGTACCCAGCATAGCTGGACAGGCAGGAATGCTCTATACCTACATCATTTTCTACCCCCCACAAATTTTATTAACGAAGCATATCATTACGACAATTTTGTTACTTTTAATATTTCTTCCGGCGTAGTTATACCTTGTCTAACTTTCTCAATTCCAACGTCAATAAGCTTACGGAGGCCAAGTTCGTCAGCTTTTTTTCTAATTTCAGATGAAGATGCTCTATTTAAAATTAACTGCTGAATTTCAGTAAGTACAGGCAGAATTTCATAAATAACGGTTCTCCCTTTATATCCAATAAAATTACACTCATCACACCCCTTGCCTTTATAAGTTTTTATTCCTTTAAAACATTCAGGCAAAGGCTCTGTTTTTTTCACCTCTTCTTTGCAATGAAGACAAATCTTACGCACCAATCTCTGGGAAATAAACGCATTAACAGAAGAAGCAATCAAAAAAGGCTCAATTCCTAGATCAATAAGCCTCGTAGCTCCGCTTGCCGCATCATTAGTATGAAGGGTCGAAAACATACGATGGCCGGTAAGCGCAGTACGAATAGCTAATTCCGCAGTTTCCAGATCCCTGACTTCTCCGACCATCATCACATCAGGATCATGGCGAAGAATACTTCTAAGAGCTCTGGCAAAAGTAAAACCAATATTAGGCTTAACGTGAATTTGCATTATCCCATTAAGTTCATATTCAACAGGATCTTCAATTGTAATAATTTTTATTTCATCAGTATTAATTTTATTTAAACAAGTGTATAAAGTTGTAGTTTTCCCACTACCTGTAGGCCCGGTAAGAAAAATAATTCCATATGGTTTTTGCATAGTATTTTCCAAAACACTCAGAGAATCAGAAGAAAAACCTAATTCCTGAAAACTAAATAAAAAATTCATTGGCAATATTCTAATTACAATACCTTCTCCATATATAGACGGAATAACAGAAATTCTTAAATCAACCTGCTGGTTATCAAGTTTAATAATTGCCCGGCCATCTTGCGGCAAACGCTTTTCAATTACATTTAATCCTGAAAGTATTTTTATTCGTGAAACAATTTCCGGATATAAATATTTAATTTGTGTTGAAACATTTATATCATAAAGCACGCCGTCAATTCTATGTCTGGCTCGTACATTATCCCGATAAGGTTCAAGATGAATATCTGTTGCCCGTAATGAAACAGATTCCGAAAGAATCTGATTAACCAATTTAATTACTGAAGTTCCTTGCCTGGATTTTTCTGAATCAGCAGCAAGGTCAATCGTAGACTCATCTTTTTTCTGTTGGGGCTCAAACTCCATATTTTTTTCTTCAGATAAAATTTTATCCATTGTATCAGCTCCAAACCCATAATATTTACGAATCGCGACCTGAATATCGCTTTCTGTAGCTAATACCCGCTCGATATCATAGCCCAAACGTAATTTCAAATCGTCTAAAAACCATATTGCCATGGGGTCAGAAACTGCAATTACAAGAATCTTATCCTTTATTTGTAACGGCATAATTTTATAATGCCAAACCAACTTTACCGCAACATTATCTATAACCTCTTGCGGCACACTAATATCATTTAAGCTGGGATAAAAAATCAATCCCAACTGATCTGCTAACGTTTGTAACAACTGTCTCTCTGTAACAAAATTAAAATCAAGCAATACCCTGCCAATAGCTTTACCTGTTTCTTTAGATTCTGCCAGGGCTGAGTCTAATTGCTGAACATCAAGAATCCCCTTCTTTACCAAAATTTCGCCAATTTTTGCCATTATTTTCCTTTTGTACGCATTTATTTTTGAATTGAATCTATTGAGCTAATCATATAAAATTTATTTTCATTAACTGTGTCAAAATCACCTGAAATAATTTTTTCACAACCAGCCAATGTTTCATTTAAAGTTACATATACTCCCTTTATGCCGATATAATCCTCTACAACAAAAAACGGCTGAGTTAAAAAATTTTGTAATTTCCTTGCACGGTCAAAAATAAGCCTTTCTTCATGCGTAAGTTCTTCCTTGCCAATAATAGAAGCGATACGTTGCAATTCATCATATTTTTGCAAATATTTCAAAACTTCCTGGCTTATACAATAATGTTTTTCTCCAATAATATCAGGAGAAAGAAAACTTGAAGTAGATTCCAGAGGATTAATCGCAGGATATAAACCTCTTTGTACATAAGTGCGCGAAAGCGTCATAACAGAATTTAGATGGCTAAATATTGTAACTACCGCAGGGTCAGTTACGTCATCAGCTGGCACATAAACAGCTTCTATACTTGTAATGCTTCCTCCGCTAACACGAGAAATACGCTCATGAAAATTCCCAATTTCACTTGTTAAAGTTGACTGATATCCTGTTTCAGAAGGAATTCTGCCTAAAAGGGCAGAAATTTCACTTCCTGCCTGAGCAAAACGAAAAACATTATCCACAAAAAATAAAACATCCTTGCGTTCCTGCATCAAAGATTCCGCAATCGCAATCGACGTATTCGCGCTCTCAAACCGTACTCCAGGAGATTCATTCATTTGCCCAAAAACGAGAATTGATTTTTTCAGTAAATCTTTTTTTAAGAATTCATAATAAAGTTCATTACCTTCCCGAATTCTTTCTCCTATGCCGCTAAAAACACAAACGCCTTCCTGTTTTTTTATAACATTATGAATTATCTCCAGGATTAAAACTGATTTTCCTAATGCTGCCCCCCCTAAAATTCCAGTTTTTGCTCCTTTAACCAATGGGAATAAAAGATCAACAATCTTAATTCCAGTTCCTAATATTTCAACTTTCGAGTCAAATTCAGCATCTGCGCCAAAACTATGAGTTATTTTCTGATGTACAGGGATAAAACTTTCTGCCTTAATATCACCTTTTCCGTCAATAGGTATCCCCAAAGCATCGACCACTCTGCCATATAAATATGCAGCGTCAGGCACACTTAAAACTTCCCCCTTAGGAAAAACCTTTGCGTTCCTCTGAAGCCCATAAGTAAAAGAAAGCGCGATACAACGGCAAATGTTACCTGTACCATGTTCGATAACTTCTAAAGTTACATCCTCTGCCTGACAATTTTTAACGTACAATATTTCATAAATACCAGGCAACAATTTACTCTGGTCAAATTGCACTTCTATTACCGGACCATAAACACTAATAATTCTACCTATATTTTCCATTTTAACTATTAATAATATTTCTCTCCTGGGACAATCTAACTGATAAAGATTCTCTTAATTGTTGATCAGATAAATTATGTAAAATTTTAAAATAATCTATAGACAACTTTTGATTATGCTTTAATAATTCCTGATAACTATTCTCTAAATGCATTATCCTCGCGGAAAATTCAGCTAACTTACTTGAATATGCTATTTCCCTTAATTTAAAATCTAATCCTAAAACAACCATCTCATTAACCACAGCCTTTAAAGACGATTCTATTAATAGTTCACCGCTCCTTTTAACTTCCTTAATACGCCGCCAAAAATCATTTATCGGAAACGGCAGCAATTTATCAAACTTAATATCCCTTGATGAAATCGAACTAAAATCAGCATAAATAATCACCGCTTGATTAATTTTACCTTGTAAATATTGCGAAATCAAATATTTTCTCAGCTTGCGAACATCACGGACATAAGTCTTTTCATTTATACCAGGCATCCTCAAATAAGATTTTTTTAAAGAACTTAAATAATTCGCGCCTTTTTGTCCTATTACAATTAAAACATCTTCCGCGTTTTTCTCAGCCAACCCAATATCCACAAGATTTAAAATTAAATCGCCTAAAAATCCATCGTCAGAAGTAACTACAACCACAGCTTTAGGGGAAAGCTGCTGTCTAAAAATAAACTGATGCTGCTGTAACTGCTCAATTTTTATTAAAGAAAACGCGTCACAAAAAGCTTGCAAGAAACCTTGTTCAGACCACCGCGTCCGTTGTAATTGACGCAATTGCAAAGAAGTAGACATTTTTAAAACATGAATAATATCATCCATACTTTTGTTAAAATCTAAATCATATTTGAGTTGTGCTAAAGAATACATAGAAAGTCACTTTCTTTTTCTACTTTTTCTAAAATAATCCACAATAGCATTGTCAAAGCTGGCTTTTAGCTCTTCATTTAAAACATTTACATTTTCTATTTTCTTTAAAATCTCAGGATAATTTTCCTGAAGAAAACCCAAGAATTCTTTTCTAAACATAGTAACCGCTTCATAAGGCAAAGCAGCTAATATCTTTTTTTTTAAAACATAAAAGAAAACTACCTCCTGCCCAACACTAAAAGGGCAATAATTATCCTGCATAAAAAATTCCTCTAAAATTTTACCCTGTCTGATCCTTTCCTGAATATCTGTAGAAAAACCTGTACGCAGCTTCATTAAACGTAACATTTCCCTGTATTGCAAATAAGACAAGCGCAACCCTTTACTTAAATCTTTTAACATTGGCAATTGAACTTTTGCGCCTAAACGTGATACAGACAATCCAATATCAATAGCAGGTTTAAACCCTTCATGAAATAAACTTGTATTCATAAATACCTGACCATCAGTCATAGAAATTAAATTTGACGGTATATAGCCAGTAATATCACCTTGCAGAGTCTCCACTATAGGGAAAAAAGTCATTGACCCATTACCTAATTCCTCTTTCAAGTTACCCGCGCGTTCCATAAGTTGCGAATGAATAAAAAAAATATCTCCTGGGTAAGCTTCCCTGCCAGGAAAACGGTTAAGCAAAAGAGAAATTTGTCTGTATGCCCATGCATGCTTAGTTAGATCATCAAAAATAACTATTACATCTTTGCCCTGACGCATAAAATATTCCCCTAAACTTGCCGCAGTATAAGGGCTAATAAATTGTTCAGCAGAAGATGCTGAAGCAGGCACACATACACCAATCAGAGAAGGAAGCATCCCTGCACTTGATAACTTATTAACTATTTTTCTAAAATTAACGTAAGCGCTGCCGATAAAACAATAAATACAAATGGTATCAGTATCTTTTTGGCTAAGGATAATATCTAAAGCAACACTTGTTTTCCCTGTCTGGCGATCTCCAACAACAAGTTCCCTCTGGCCTTTACCGATAGGAATCAGTAAATCTAAAATTTTTATACCTGTAATAATTTGCTCATTTATCGGTTTCCTATCTATTATTCCAGGTGCCCTACGAAAAACAGAATAATACTCATCAGCAACAATCCTCCCTTTGCCATCAATGGGGTGAGCAAGACAATCAACAACCCTGCCTAAAAATCCATTACCCACAGGAATACTTAAAAGCTCATCCTTTGCTGTTATAGAATCGCCAACCTTTATACCATGATAATCTCCCAACACAATAATTAATACTTCATTCCGATTAAACCCCAGAATCATACCATTTGTTCCTGATTCAAATTCAACTAATTGACCATAAATACAAGAAAAAAAACCTTCCGCTTTAACAATACCATAGGCGGTTTCTTTTACTTTTCCAATTTCTCTTATCTCTACTGCGGGAATATTAATGACAGTATCCATAGCAATTAAAATTTTATATCTTTCTTAATCAAATCAAGCGCTTTAGTTAATCTGTTCTTGATACTGCCATCAACAAGAAACGTTCCAATTTTCAAAATAACACCACCAATAATACCTTCATTAATCTCCTGTTCAAATTCTATATCGCGTTCTAACTTAACATCTAAAATAGCTTTAAGCCTATCTTTCTGCGACGGCTCTAACGCACAAGCGCAAATAACTTTAATTTGCTCAAACTTAACCGCGGATAATCTATTTTCTTCTATCAGATCTATCTCATTAATAAATTCATCTACCAATTCCCGATGAAAACTATGTTTCAAAGGTAACCTAAAAATATGTTTCAATAAATGCAGGCTGATATCTATAGAATACGCAACAGCTTTTTTCTGCATACTAATTTCGTTCTGTTTGATCTCAACGATACTTTTCTCAAGTAAATTTTTTACTTCTTTCCTGCCCTTATTCTCCATTTCTATTTTTAAAAAATTACCCGTTTTCTTTGCTTCTTCTTTAATTTTATTTGCTTCCTCCCTCCCCATTTCTATTTCTGCTTCAGCTTCTCTCTTAGCACGATCCAATTCATCCTGCAACTCAGATTCTTTTACGCTGTTTTCATGCTGTAAATGTTGTAATTTTTGTAAGGCAAGATTAAGTTGGCGGGAAAATAAAAATCTTAAACCAATAAAAAGCACTAAAAAAATAATTACTTGAATAACAAGTACTTGTATAAACATAGAGTTAATCCATTAATCCCTATTATATTAAACAATGTTAAAATATTAAACAGAATCTATTTTTTACACACAAATTTTATCAGTTGAATTTGAATAAATTATACACAATTAATAAAGCAAGCACTGCAATTGTTTCTGAAAATATAAACGCAGTAACCATCGCTAATAAAATTTTTGGAGAAGCTGCAGGATTACGTGATACCCCTTTTACTGCGCCATAACCAACAATTCCAATTACAACAGCAGGCCCCATAGTACTCAATAACATTAACAAAATAACTGTGGCATTATCCATAATAATTTATTTTATCACTGCTCCACTAAAATTACAAGTTCATTTCGCCACATTTTTGCGATACCATGTCTGATTAAAAAAGAAAATTTACCATCTATATGTATAAATCCTTTTTTCATACAGCAAAGAAAAGCCTGGTGAAAATCACCGAGACAAACTTCTCCATCATCACCAGGCAATACAACACTCTTAGCATTATTTTTATAAATAATTTTATTCGTTTTAAAAATAGAAACTTTCACTTAAAATAATAGCTCCTTTAGAGAATTTGTGGGTCACTATACTCAAACATAATAGGTTTGTAAAGTTTAGGCGTTTCCCTGTTCCCTAGATTGGAACGTTCTGACCGCAGGCGCAACTCGCTGCGTTGAGGTTTGGCGATAGAAAAACGTTTCAAGATGCAGTGCATGGGAATGTCATAAAATTACAAACTTATTACGTTTGAATATATAAATGCAACACTTATTCATTTACTGATCCTAAGGTGCTAACAACTCTATTTTTACCTTCCCGCTTAGCAATATATAATGCTTGATCTGCTTTACCAATCAAATCTTTTGGATTATCGCCATCAATAGGAAATGTTGCCACTCCCAAACTTATTGTCTCAGTAAGGTAGAGGGTTACTAAAATACGAATTCGCTCTGAAACCATTACTGCTTCTTTTTTATCCGCGTCATTTAAAATAATACAGAATTCTTCCCCCCCATAACGAAACACACTATCCATTTCCCGCATACGTAAGGTATCCTGAAATAAAGCCGCTAAATCGCGGAGCAATTTATCCCCTGAAACATGTCCATACCGATCATTATATTGTTTAAAATTATCTACATCAATCATGACAACAGAAAAATTTTTATAACGTATTTTTTTAAAATCAGCAACTTTTTTACTTAATTGCGCATCAAGAAACCTACGATTATATAGGCCTGTAAGGCCATCTTTAACAGATAAATCCATATAATAATTTTTTGTGCCTTCTTTTAAAAGCATAAAATGTCTCTCTACTGCCCGTTTTAAAATCAATCTAATTTCTAAAGGATTAAACGGCTTCGTCACATAATTGTACGCTCCGGCTTCCATAATCTTAACAGCGGAATTAATAAAAGAATATCCCGTCATTATTACAACATTTGTAGTTGAAGATGACTGCAAAACATTTTTAGTCACTTGTTCCCCATTTATATACGGCATCCTTAACTCGGTCAGCACTACAGAGAACTGTATTGTCTTAAGCATTTTTTCTAAATCTTGAGGCTCTATGATCCAATATTTATAATCCAGCGGCTTTAAAATTTGATCCAACTTCTTCGCAGATTCGTTGTTATCTTCTACTACTAAGATATTTACTTCCAATTAATTATCCTCCTCATTCTCATTCTCACCAATATTATTATTTTCTTTCGCTTCCACAGAAGAAGGATCGAACGCATGTTCTGCAATACTATTTGTGGATGTTTTAACAACCATCGACTGCCTATACCAACTCAAGTATAATATTATTGAAAGCAAAAATAATATGCCGATCACAACAAAAAAAACTTTCCATATTGCCACTGGCGGCAAAGAGCTTACCTGCGATAAAAAACTCCGCGCTAAAATAAGATCTTTTTGTGCTGTTTCCAATAATTCTACATTGCTGCGATAATCAGAAATATGCCTCTGAGGATTTAAAGCAGCTATCTTCTCTCTTTGTACAATTTTATCCAATTTTTCTTTAATGCTATCTCTTAAAAATAATGCGCGTTCAGCAAAAGATGTGCCTTTTAAAAGTTCAACAGTTTTATCCGCTTCTGCCTGTAAGCTTACAATCCTTGCCTCAGAAATACCCCAGATATCCTTCATTTCCACTTCCCGTTCCACACTTTCTCCTGGGGACAAATCATATTCACCATAAACATAATACGCTGACTGCTGTGTATCATATAACAAATCTAAATCATCTTTATCAATAATATCTTCAGGCGTTATCTCTTTCGGTAGATATGATTTCAAAACTATTTTTTGCACCTTAGTCTTAGATGAACTGATACCAACCACCTTTAACACAATATTCGTATAACCATTAACAGCTATAAATAGAAAAATGCTTAAAAATATCGCAAATAACTTTATTCTACGCACAAGATTCTCCTAACTTTAAATTATGTTTGCACAATAGAACCTTCTCTGTTTTTAACGCATTATCCTGCTTTTGTCAATATAATTGTAATAGGTTTGCAAAATTTAGGCGTTTCCCTGTACCCTATATTGGAATCTTCTGACTTAAGACAAACCTTAGGCGCAGCTCGCTACGCCTAAGGTTTAGCGATAGAAGAACCTTTCAAAATGCGGTGTGAGGGGGGCATACAATTACAAACCAATTACGTTTGAGTATAAGAGCTACGAATAAGGCATTTAAAACATTTTTTTCCTTACAAACAAATTCTTGATTGGATATAAATAATTTGCTATAATTATAATTAATCAGCCAAATTGTTGATTATGGAATAATTTCAAATCAATATAGAAATATTGAAAACAACGAATTCATGATTATGCCTAAACATATACTCAAACGTTATGCTCAAACGTAATAGGTTTGTAAAATTTAGGCGTTTCCCTGTGCCTAGATTGGAACGATCTGAGCTAAGCCAAACCGCAGGCGCAACTCACTGCGTTGAAATTTGGCCAATGATGAACGTTTCAAGATGCCGTGTGAAGGAGACATCCTGAAATTACGAACCTATTACGTTTGAGTATATAATCACATTAAAATTTATGGATAAACAGAAAAAAATTATTACAAAACAAAATGACCCTTTTCTGTTAAAAATGGCTACTCAGTTATTAATAGACTTAAACAGCCTATTAAAAGCCAACCATCTTTACCCGCAAAAGCATCAAATCCTTTTACAAATAACTGAAAATTTCTATAACAGGCTAAAAATAACCAGTCAACATAAAAAAATCAGCATAGAAATTTTTAAAAATAATTTATACATTATTGAGCAATCTATTGATAAAAACAATGTTCAAGCAGCCAAAGAGTTTATCAAAAAAATGCAAGAAAGACACATTAAAAAAATAATACTCACAAATTACACAGCCATGGCTGATATTATGGGGCTGATTAAATTGTTAACCACTGCCCCTCAAAACATAGCAGCTGCAGGAGGAGCGAAACTAATGCTCTTAAATATAGACACGCAGCATATACAGATAGAGGAATACTTTATCCAAAAGCCTCTGGAGGAGAATCAAGAAATATTAATTAGGCTGACTAATAGTAAAATTTTTAATTTTTTTATTACTGAAGATTTTAAACAATTAGATTCCAAACAAACGCAGCAACTTTTAGGCTTACTTGAAAAACCTCAACTAATGTGTGAATTATTAAAAATTGCAGCTCATTATTTAATACAAAAGGATAAAAACACTCCGCCCCGCGAAGAAAGTTATCTTATTTTAAAAATTTTAAAAAAAATTAATGAAACTATATTCAATTCAGAAAAATTTAAACACCTAGATCAAAAAACTATGCTGCAAAATATTCTCGCTAAATTTGACAAAAAAACATTTTTCAACATAATTTTTGAAAACACAGATGATTCTATAGTAGAATATACCAATTCAATATCACTATTACCAACCCTGATTGACCCTTCAGATACTGCTCGATTAGTCGCGCAAAAACTTGTAAGCCACACACCCACAGATAATTATACAAATATTATCAAGCACATACAATATGTGATTGGCAAGCTATTTATTGATCGGGATAAATTTTTAAATTTTCTCCCAATCTTAAAAGAAAACTTGTATCTATATTTTAATCTTCAGGAATCTAAAGACATATTTAATACAATTTGTGCTAATTTCGAAGATGGGATAACTATTGAGAATGATATAGAGCTATCTGTAGGCACAATATCTGAACAAGAAAAACGCAATGTTATCAACGGCTTAAACATATTAAAAACAGTGCCACTTGAAAAACAAGCAATTACAGCGTCTATTAATAAATTTAATCTTCTTCCTGACTATATATATGTGCTGCAATATTCAATTTGCGAACAAACAGCTCTTGAACCTTTTAAAAAGATCCTCTCAAAATTAATTTTTACCATAAATCAGGAAGAGAATAATAATTTAAAATTAAGCAAACAAATTATTTTCTTTTTAGCTGATATGTTATCAGTTGAGCGAATACCTGCTCTTGAAAACGAATATTATACAAGCATAACCTACGCAGCCAAAAAGATTTCATCCAATATTTTGGAAAAAATAATCATTCATACAATTACAAATTTTAATTCTTCAACAGAAAAAGAATCTTTTGAACATTTATTCAAATTGTTCATTGAAAATTTTACGTCTTTATGCTTAAAAATATATTTAAATTCCAAACAAACAAAAAACAGTAAAATATTACAAGAAATTTTAGTTAATCGATATAAAAATGAACCGATAGAATTTTCCAACAATCTGCGTTCTGAGCATCCCAAAAAAGTTATGCGCTCAATTGAACTGTTAAAAAAAATCCAAACGGATAAATCTGTGTTTCTACTTTACGAAATAACTTTTCATGAAAATATTATCCTTGCACAACGCGCTTTAGAAGCAATCGCGAATAAAAATTCTTCCTCAACATTAAATATACTTCTAAAAACTATTGAACATCCTTATTGTGAACTTTGCATCTCAGGAATAAAATACCTTTCCCTGTTCAAAAATACAATAGTAATCTCTAAATTATCAATTATTGCGAAAAAAAAGCATGCTTTAATGCACTGCAGGAAATTAGATTTAGAATTACGCTGCACAGCGATAAAATCTTTATGCAAACTTGATCCGATATTGACAAAAAATATTTTGTCTGAAATAATAACTAAAAAGAAATTATTGTTTATTCATTCAGAACCAAAAAGATTGCGTTTATTTGCAAAAAAACAATTAAAGCTGTTAATAAACATGTAATCGGGGACTGAAGTCTTTTTTGAAGCGTGGAATGGTAAAAAATTTGAGAATTATACTCAAACGTAATTGATTTGTAAAATTTAGGCGTTTCCCTGTGCCCTAGATTGGAACATTCTGACCTAAGCCAAACCGCAGGCGCAGCTCGCTGCGTTGAGATTTGGCAATTGAAAAACGTTTCAAAATGCGGTGCAGGGGGACGTCATAAAATTGCAAACCAATTACGTTTGAGTATATAATCCACTGATTCTGTAAAAGAGCCAAATTATGATAGGATATAATAATAGGAATTTAATTAAAAATTTTATTCTGGACTTATCTCTTTTATTCACAGAGAGCAGCCTTTATCCTTCACATCATCCTAATGTTATTTCACAAATCAAACAGGTATACAACACAATACAGAAAATTTTTAAAAATTTAGGTTCATTTGAAATTAATGTTATCGAAAAACAATTTTTTTTCCAAGATATCCCTCTTTATGAAATACAAAATACTGTAGAAAAAACAGCTTTACTTTTATCAGAAAAAAAAATACAACGAATTTTTTTTAGCCCCAAATTACGCCCCCATGAACTTGCAGCATTTGTTAATATAAATTTGGAAAAAACAAAACCAGCCTCTATGGAAGATTTTCAAAATACGCTTAACAGATTAGAAATTTTTAACATTATTCTAAAAAAATCTTTGTTCATAGAAAAAAATTTTCCCATAAAACCCGACAAAATCTATGGCAGTAGTATTGAAGCCAACAAATTCATTTATAATACTCTTAAAACAGGCGATAATATCCCTATAGATCTTGTTGATAAAATAGCACAGGATATTACAATGATGATTGCAAAAGACATTTATTCAAGTCTGGCCTTTTCTTCTTTACATAACTATGACGAATATACTTTTACCCATTCAGCCAATGTTGCTATTCTTGCCGTGTCTTTAGGGAGTACAATTATAAATGATAAGGATATTCTAAATCAATTAGCTAAAGCCGCGCTTCTGCATGACATAGGAAAAACTGCCATTCCTATTGAATTACTGAACAAACAAGCTCCATTAACAGAACAAGACTGGAACATACTTAAACAACATCCTTTGCTTGGAGTAAGAATATTAGAAGAACATGGCGATATAGATAAACTTGCTGTGCTTATTGCAGCCCAACACCATATGAAATATGACCTTACAGGTTATCCTAAAATAAAAAAAATAAAACAACTACACCCACTTTCACTCATCGTAAATATAGCTGATGTATACGACGCAATTACATCAAAACGTTCATATAAAGATCCTCTGCCTCCTGATAAGGCATTAGCTTTGATGATTCGTTTTATCGGAATTGATTTTGATCCGCGTTTTTTTAAAATGTTTACACAAATAATGGGTATTTATCCGCCAGGCACTTTTATTCGCTTAAATACTCAAGAAATAGCTGTAGTTCATAGAATACACCCTGACAATATACTTTTACCTGAAATTAAAATTATTATTTCCGCGTCAGGAGAAATTTTAACAGAGCCCAAACAACTCAAACTGTTTGACAAAGAAAATAACAAAACTAAATGCTATATTAAAGATGTTGTTGATACTGCTGTATTGGGCATTGATCCTATGAATTTTATATAGCCTATATATACTCAGACGCAATTAGTTTGTAATTATAATCGGTGAATGAAGCGGGGATTCAATTATGGATTCCCGCTAAAAACATTGCGGGAATGACTAAAATTGGGAGATGACAAATGACAGGATACACAATAAGATACTACTTCTCACTGTCATTCCCGCAATGTTTTAGCGGGAATCTACTTTGAAAATTTAAATTATCTTAAAATGATAAGTTTATGGTCAGCCCCGCTTCTCACCGATTACTTGTAATTTAAAATTACCCTAGATTTTTTCTATCTCTTGAGATTCTATCCAGCCGCTATTATTGCGGTTTAAACGAATTTGTGTCCAGTCCCCGCTTGAACTGACAATTTGGGCGTGCATTCCTTCTGTAAGTTCAAACGCAACTGCGCCTGAATATGAAGGGCTGTATCTTATTTCAGCTTTTGGCACAATAATCATACCGCGGACAAATTGTTTTTGAAATTGAAAACTGTTAAAAAACAAATTCGCAGTACACAAAAAAATTACACTTATAATTAAAGAAAAAACATAAGAATTTTTACGAAAAGAACCTTTTAACAATCCTATACATAACAAAATATTTATTAACCAAAATAATAGGCCGCTAATCATAAACCATCCAGAAGGACTTAACATATCCAATAAGTTAACAAAAATTTTTTTATTCCATGAATAATTTTCCTTAATTTCTTGTACAGACAAAAGAGAACGCACAAAAGCACAATTTGCAAACAAATCCTCATCCTGCGGCATTAAATTTTTAGCACGTTCATAATTTAATAAAGCCTTACCGTTTCTTCCTAATTTAAAATACGCATTGCCTAAATTATAATAAATATTTCCGCTTTTAGTCCCTTGTGTAATAATTTCTTCATACAAATTAGCTGCCTGAGAATAATTACCTGAGGAATAATAATTATTTGCCTTAAGAAAATCATCTTCCGTAAACGCGAAAACATTTTGGCAAATTAAACAGCAAGCTATGGCTAAAATATTACTCAATGCAAAGCACCTCATTTTAAAATCCTCTCTAATAATCCGATCGTTTTTTTTACAGATAAATAATCTTTGTTCATCTGTTCAAGCGAAATACCAACAGCAGAAAAAAGCGCAGAGTCAAATGTCCTGTATAACTCACTCAAAATTGCAAGAGTCCCTACATCCAAACCGCGAATTTCTAATTCCGAGACAATTTTACCATCAACACTTGCAGCGGAACGATTTAGCTTATCTGATAAATAACTGTTTAAGCCTTTAGATAATGTTGAATAAAAATCACGGACGTTTCCATCCTCCAAAGACTTTTGTGCCTGGGCTAAATAAGATTTAACCTTGCGCATCGCTTTTTTATTTCTCGCGAACCCAATATCTGTATGTAATTTATTTTTTTTCTTTTGGACAATAAATAAAATAATTAACAATAATATTGGTACTATATAAAATAAAATCCAAAAGCTAATCTTTTCATAAATTTTTTCTTTTTCACCTACACTTAATTCCCCTATATCTGGTTTAATATAACGAATATCTTTTTTTATAATCTTAATTTCTTTTTTTGGGGAACTATCTTTATCATCATCCATATTGCTTAAAGCAATTATTGTAACTGGCTCATCTTCTTCTCCTTTGTCAACATGCACCTTAAAAGGGCCTCTTTTAATTGTCTGATATTTTTTTGTGTTTGAATCAAAAAAAACAAATTTTATTTCCGGAAGACTAAAATCACCCTCTTTTCTGGGAATAAGTACTTTTTCAAAAACTTTTGTGCTAATCTCCTTTCCACGGCTTTTGGTGGAGTCAAGTTTAATTTCTGTCTCATAACTCTTAAATCCAGAAATTTCAGGAAAAACAGGAATCTCTACCTGTTCAATATTGCCTGTTCCTGAAACTTTCATTGTTACAGTAATGGGCTCTCCTACTTTTAAATTAACTGGATTAATTTTTACCTGAAATTCAAAATTACCTACTGCACCGCAATAATCATGAGGTTTATCCTCTAAAGGTACATCAAGCACAGAAATAGGCACAGCATTTGAACGCGAAGCATTAGGCTCAGTAATTGCCTGCTTTCCAATGCTAAAAAAATTATTAACATCAGAATCAAAAAAATCATCAAAAATGCTTCTCCTGCCTGAATTGCGTTTGTACCCTGTAACTACATTGCATCTGGCAAAAACAGGCTCTAAATTATATTTACCAATTAAAATCGGCGTAA
>Ga0164318_10003170_pt1 | contig 15511 bp, 12 predicted proteins | sample GuaBasSedimGuay9_FD_113734 | JGI IMG/M metagenome (GOLD analysis project Ga0164318, IMG submission 113734) | Subseafloor sediment microbial communities from Guaymas Basin, Gulf of California, Mexico - Guay9, Core 4571-4, 0-3 cm | ecosystem: Environmental > Aquatic > Marine > Hydrothermal vents...
AGAATTTAGTCATTATTCAAATTTATAGCCTCAACAGATTTTATTTCCGGTAAAGCTTTTCTAACTGCTTGTTCAACACCGTTTTTGAGTGTTTGTGTGCTATAAGGACAAGATCCGCAAGCTCCCATAAGCTCTACATTGACGACATTATCATCTGTCATATTTACAAAGCGAATATCACCTCCGTCATTCTGTAAATAGGGTCTTATTTGTTCGAGTATACTCTCAACCTTGCCTTGTAATTCTACATTCGTTGTCATAAACTAAGATTTTAATTTATTATTCTGTTGAACAATTTGCGTTTGGATCTATTTGAACGATTCGTGTTGCGCCTTGTTCTATATTACGTCTGTCTACATTCTTAATCACTTTTTTAGCAATTTCTTTAAATATTGCTGCCGAAGATGTTGAATCATCCAATGCAATTGGAACTCCACTATCGCCAGTCTCTACTATTGCTTCAACTATTGGAATGTTACCTATTAGCTCGCTTCCTAATTCGTCTGCAACAACTTGTCCGCCACCTTGTCCGAAAATGTGATATTTTTTGCCGGGACAATCTTCGGGAGCAAAATAAGACATGTTCTCAATAACACCCAATAAAGGAACATTAATAGAATCATTCTTAAACATATCTGCTGCCTTACGAACATCTGCCAAAGCTACATTTTGAGGTGTGGTAACAATGACTGCACCGGTAACAGGTACGCTTTGAACTAAGGTTAGATGGATATCACCTGTTCCCGGAGGAAGATCGAGAACCATAAAATCAAGTTCGCCCCAAACAGCATCGTTGAATAATTGATTTAGTGCATTAGAAGCCATAGATCCTCTCCACATTAGAGCTTTATGTGCTTCAATAAAGAATCCGATAGAAAGCATTTTAATACCATATTTTTCTATAGGAAGAATTTTTGTTTTTCCGTCTTCTTCTTTAGCTCCAGGACGTTCGCCGTTTAAACCAAACATAACCGGCATTGAAGGTCCGTAAATATCAGCATCTAATAAACCAACTTTAGCTCCTGTTTTTGCTAATGCAATGGCTAAATTGGAAGCAACAGTAGATTTTCCAACACCACCTTTTCCAGAAGCAATGGCAATAATATTTTTTACTTTGCCTAATGGACCACGACCAGCTTCTTGTTCACTTAAAGTGTCAATTAAGATCTCTGCTTCATTGCCTAAATCTGCTTTTAATGTGCGCTCGGCAGCATCTTTAACAATATGTGCGTTTTTGTCGTTTGCCTGTGGATATACCAAAGCAAGGCTCACTTTATTTCCTTCTATGGTTAAGCGATCAACCATATCTAAGTCAACAACATTAGAGCCTTTGGGGAAATAGAGAACCTTTTTTAAAGATTCAAGTATTTGTTCTTTTGTGAAACTCATTTTTTATTTTTTTTGAGGTTGCAAAGGTATAAATATTTTTTAGCATAGATGCTATAGTGTTAATTTAGAAAAATAAGTAATTAGTTAGTTAAAAGATTGTAAATCAGATAAAAATAATTTAAAAACAATCTAAATAGTCTAAAAATAAAAAAATAAAAATAACCATTATTAGGTATTAATAATGATTAACTATCTTAAGATAGTTAAAAAATGGTCAACATTTCATCTTTTGGAGGATATTCAACACTATGAAATCCTTTAAATAACTTCACTTCTTTAAGAGAATCTTCGAGAGAGAAGTCTTGCTGTTTTTCTGTAAAACAATAGTTTGCTTTATGAAATTTATTTGCTAGATATTCTTGTTCCGTTTGATTAGGAGTAGGAATTAATACTATCTGTTTAAGATTTAAAGCGGCATAATCCATTATGCTGGAATAACCTGATCTGGAGAATACGCATTTTGCTTGCTTTAGTGTTTTTGCAAATTCTTTATCTCGCAAATGAGATACTTTTTTAATAAGAGGAGTAATTTGTTGAGAATAGTTTTTGTCGGGTTGACCGGAAATAAGCAATGCAGGATACGAAGTTTTTTTGAGTTGACTTATTACAATATCCTCAAAAATACTACGTTGGGGTTCCGGACCTGAAAAAATAAAGACTAATTGATTATTTTGCGAAATTTCAAGACTTTCTTTTTGAAGTGAAAAACGACTCAAAGAGCCTAAAAATTGTTGGTTTTTTATTGCTTTATTTTGACTTAAGATTCCTGAAAAATCATGGTTTTTGTTATCGGGAATAAGGCAAGCATCAAAACGATTTAATAGGAACGTATTTGTCCAATTTAAAAGCTTGCCAAAAAACCAGAGTTTGGGAGGAAATAAAATTTGCAGCTGATGACTGATAATAAAATTCTGCGTGTTTTTATTCCATAAGCCAAACCTACTATCGGAAATTATGGTATTAATGTTATATTCTTTTACAATTTTTTTTAAACTTTGGTGTTCCTGAATAATTGCAATCGTTAAACGAGGTATCTGAAATAATAATTTCAAATACGTATTTAGTTTTCCGTATTTTATTCTGTATCCTTTTAGTGGAATTTGAGGTAAGTCGGGAAATATTTCACTAAGGAAAGCCGCTGTTTTAGGTTCTGTTCCCAATAAAATAAAATGGCCGTCTTTTTTTAAATTTTCAATTAAAGGAATTAGTCTGCTAGCATGTCCTAAACCCCAATCAAGAGGCGAAATAAACAGGCGTTTGGGTAGCATTATTTTTTTTAGCTAAACTACAAAAAAATGATAAAATCTTTGAAAATAAAGGAGCTGACATAAAGCGAATATATTTGATTTAACAGCAAAGTATATTCACAAGTTTATGCTTTTTGCAAAGTGCTATATATCAGTTATAAATGAAATATCTTTGGTATGATATATTTTTGATATTTGAATCTTAAGAGTAAAATCTCAAAGTTTATAAAAGCATGTTTTTGTCGGCTTATATTTTCAAGTCGTAAAAAAAACGTATCTTCGTTTTACTCAAAACTCATAAGGAATAAGTATATATTACCAAGTTTTTTCGATGTCTCACAAAACGCAAGAACAACTATTATATCAAATCGGCATTACTCTTTTACCGGGTGTTGGCGATGTAAATGCAAAGAAACTAATTGCTTATTGCGGTGGTGTTGAAGCCGTTTTTAAACAAAAGAAATCTCATCTTTTGAAAATAGATGGTATTGGCTCTAAATTGGCCGACGCAATTATAAATCAAACTGTTTTAAAGCGTGCTGAAGAAGAAATATTATTTATTGAGAAAAATAAGATTCAGACATTCTTTTTTACAGATAAAAACTTTCCAATACGCTTAAAACAAGCTATGGACTCTCCTATAATGCTTTATTATAAGGGGAATGCTAATCTTAATCAAAGAAAAATATTATCTGTTGTTGGCACAAGAAAAGTAACCGAAAGAGGCAAAGCTATTTGCGATAAGATAATATCGGGTTTTGAAGACGAAGAAGTGCTAATTATAAGTGGTTTAGCCTATGGTGTCGATACGCAGGCTCATAAATCGAGTTTGAAATATGGATTAAATACAGTTGGTATTTTAGCTCACGGATTAGATAGAATTTATCCTGATATTAATAGAGGATTAGCTAAGCGGATGATAGAGCATGGTGGATTATTAACTGATTTTATAAGTAAAACAATTCCTGATGCTCCTAATTTTCCTAAAAGAAATAGAATAATTGCAGGCTTGTCTGATGCTGTTTTGGTTATTGAATCTGCATCAAAAGGAGGCTCTTTAATTACAGCTGATATTGCTAATAGCTATAATAGAGATGTGTTTGCTGTTCCCGGACGGCCTGATGATAAATATTCAAAAGGATGCAATTTCTTAATACGGAGTAATAGAGCGGCTTTGGTTGAGTCGGCTAAAGATATTCGTTACCTTATGGGTTGGGATACTTCCAAAAAAGAAAAAATTATTCAGCGGAAACTTTTTGTAGAATTAAAGCCCGAAGAAGAACTATTGATGAAGATTATACGGGAGGAAAAAGATCCAACGATAGATTTAATTGCTTTAAAAGCACAAATGCCGATGAGTAAGGTATCGGTAACTTTATTAAATATGGAGTTTGAAGGTTTGCTTCGTTGCTTGCCGGGAAAAGTTTTTAAGCCGGTTTAGGAGAAGCTTTTTGAAGTTATTTTATATATTTTATCCTATAATCTCACTTAATTCAAGCCAGCGCATTTCTTTTTCCTCTAATTCTTCGCTGAGCTGTTCAAAGCGTTTGGAAACTTCTTGAAGTTTATCAGAAGAAAGTTCACCTGAATTCATATGATTAATCAGTTCTTCTTTTTCTGTTTCGAGATTAGCTATATCTTCCTCAAGCTTTTCAAATTCTTTTCGCTCCTTAAAACTTGCTTTGTGGACTTTTGCCGTAACAGTCTTTGGTGATACATTAGCTTTTTTATTTGCCTTTTCCGCTTTTTTCTCTTCATTAGCTTCAAACACCTGCATTTCGCGATAATCGGAATAATTGCCTACAAAATCTTTTATTTTGCCATTTCCTTTAAAAATAAAAAGGTGATCAGATAAACGATCAAGAAAATACCTGTCGTGAGAAACAATAAGCAAGCAGCCTTGAAAATCGAGAAGGAATTCTTCTAAACGACCTAAAGTAAACAAGTCTAAATCGTTTGTTGGCTCATCCAGAATCAGGAAATTTGGATTTTTTAATAAGGTGAGCACAAGATGTAGTTTTCTTTTTTCGCCTCCACTTAAACTGCTGAAGAAACTATGTTGTAAATTATGCGAAAAGCCGAAATGAAATAAAAACTGAGCTGCTGATATTTGGGTTTTGCCCATATCAATAAATTCTGCAATTTCTTTTACAATCTCCAAAACGCGCATATCGTTTTGTAACTGAATTCCTGTTTGTGTAAAATAACCAAACCGGGTGGTTTCGCCAACAATAATTTCACCTGAATCGGGCTGGATTTTTCGACTAATCAAATCTAAAAAAGTTGTTTTTCCGCTTCCGTTATCGCCAACAATACCAATACGTTCGCCTCGTTTAAAGATATAGTCGAAATTTTCTATTAAGTTTAAATTGCCGTAGCTTTTACTAAGTTTTTTTATTTCTAAAATTTTCCGTCCTTGCCGACTCATTTTAATATTAAAATCGAGTTTTTTTTGTTCTAAACGGTTTTTTGCTATTTTTTCTAAATCATAAAAAGAATCGATACGAGCTTTAGACTTATGTGTGCGCGCTTTGGGCTGTCGGCGCATCCAGTCTAACTCTGTACGATATAAGTTCTTTGCTTTTTCAATTTCGGTTAATTGCAATGCTTCTCTCTCAGCTTTTTTTTGTAAAAAATAGCTGTAGTTACCTCTGTAAATAAAGCTTTGTTGCTGATCGATTTCAATAATTTCATTACAAACAGCATCCAAGAAATAACGGTCGTGAGTTACCATTAGCAAACTCATCTTTTGTTTACTAATGTAATTTTCGAGCCATTCAATCATTTCAATATCAAGGTGATTGGTAGGTTCGTCTAAAACAAGTAAATCGGCATCATCAATTAAAATAGAAGCTATTGCCAATTTCTTTTTTTGACCTCCCGAAAGAGTTTCTACTTTTTGATTGTAATTAGTGAGCTCAAATTTTTCTAAAATTTCTTTAACCTTTAGCTCATAATCCCAAGCTTCTGCATGATCCATCGCCTGAATGGTTGAATCTAATAATCGCTGTGAGTCTTTATTTACCTCTTTCTCAAATTGTTTTAAAGCATCTCTATATTGGGCAATAATTTTAATGAATCGATTGTCGGCATGGAAAAGCACCTCGTTTACAGTTAGATTATTTTCAAAATGAGGCTGTTGTTGTAAATAAGCAATCCTAAGATTTTCTTTTAGGCGAATTTCTCCTGTATCCGGAATATCTATACCGCATAAAATATTTAAAAGGCTTGTTTTTCCCGTTCCATTATGAGCTACCAAAGCTATTTTTTGGCCTTCGTTAATAGTGATATTCAGCTCCTGAAAGAGAGGTTTATCGCCCCAAGATTTGCTGAGGTTTTCTGCGACTAAGTAGGAAATGGCCATTTAGTTTTTCTTTTGCGCGAAAGTACAAATTTAGGTGGATTGAGATTAACTTAAATTAGTCAAGTTGATGATAAAAGAATCTCTCTCGTAACTCTACGAGGGTTCTGAACCCTCATAGAGTTTCCCAATCCTAAATCTTAAAAGGGTTTTGAAATTCTTATAAAGCTTTTTCAGGATAACAAGAATTAGGAGCCAATTTAATTTTCGTTTGCGTTAAAATCCCTATTTTTGCTCCAAAATAATAATTTGTGAATTCAACACTTTTTACTTCTTCATCCATTTTTGATATGCAAGAATATAGCGGACAGGTGAGTTGGCAAAGCCCATCAAATATTGCTTTGGTTAAATATTGGGGGAAATTTGGTGTTCAATTGCCTAAAAATCCATCTTTGAGTTTTGGTTTGTCAGAAGCATATTCTCAGATGAGCATAAAATTCTCTTCGAAAAAAGAAGAAAAGGCAAAATATCGATTCTTTTTTGAGAACAAAGAAAATCCGGCTTTTGGTGATAAAGTGTTTCGCTTTTTGGATGAGTTAGATAAAGAATTTCCCTTTTTAAAGCAGCTTGATTTACAAATTGACAGTAAAAACAGTTTCCCTCATTCTGCGGGAATAGCTTCTTCGGCATCTTCTATGAGCGCATTGGCATTATGTCTTTGTAGCATGCAGCAAGAGGTGCTTGGAGATTTGCAAGATGAACAAGATTTTTTTACTAAAGCGTCTTATGTTGCACGTTTAGGCTCAGGAAGTGCCAGCCGATCTGTTTATGGTGGATTTAGTATTTGGGGTGAGTTTTTTGATATTATGGAGAGTAGCAATGAGTATGCTGTGCCTTTTACTTATGAAGTGCATCCTCTTTTTATGCAGCTTCGTGATAGTATATTGATTGTTAGTGATACTGAAAAAACGGTTTCCAGTAGAGCCGGTCATGCTTTAATGAATGGTCATCCTTATGCCGATGCGCGTATTGCACAGAGCAAGCAAAATATGAGTTGGCTTACGGCTGCTTTACAACAAGGAGATACGGATAGGTTTATAGAAGTAGTAGAAAACGAGGCGATGAGCTTACATGCTTTAATGATGAGTTCAAAGCCTTGGTATTCTTTATTGCAACCCAATACATTGAGGATATTAGAAAAGATTAGGGCTTTTCGCGAAAAAAGTGGAATTTTTATTTGTTTTACGCTTGATGCCGGTCCAAATGTGCATTTACTGTACACTGAGGATGATGAAATTCAGGTGATGGAATTTATTGAAAATGAATTATTAGATTATTGTGTTGAGCGAAAAGTTATACACGATCGTTTAGGTTTTGGTCCAAAAAGAATAGGTTAAAATGATAAAAAGAAGAGAGGTTTTTTACGGAAAGATATTATTGTTTGGAGAATATAGCGTTATTTTTAACTCTATGGCTTTAACTATTCCTTACACTCATTTTAAAGGTCAATTGAGTTTTATTTCAAATTATAAGTATACCGATTTTGAATGGGCAAAAGAATCGAATAATTCAATCAGAGAATTTGCGAATTATTTAAAGTCTTTACAAGAAAAGGGAGAACTGCTTTGCCCGATGAACTTGAAAAAACTTGATGCTGATTTAGAAAAAGGATTATATTTTGAATCAACTATTCCTCAAGGTTACGGTGTTGGTAGTTCGGGGGCTTTAGTAGCCGCTATCTATGACGAATACGCAGAAGAAAAAATACAAAGTGATAGAAATTTAAGTAAGAAAAGTATTTTTAAATTAAAGGCTGTTTTTGCACAAATGGAGTCTTATTTTCATGGTAAGAGTTCCGGACTTGACCCTTTAAACTGTTATATCCAGTATCCGCTTTTAATAAAAAATACGAGTGAAATAAAAACCGTTGGTATTCCAAGAAATAAGTTTGATAAGAAAGGTGCTATATTTTTGATAAATAGTGGAAAACCGGGAAAAACAGCTCCTTTGGTAAACCGTTTTCTTGAAAATTATAAAGAAAAAGATTATAAACAGGCAGTTGATAATGAATTAATACCGTTGAATAATTCTTTGATTAATACTTTATTGGAAGGAAGAGGAAATGAGTTTTTTGAGCTGTTAAAACAGCTGTCAGATTTTCAGTTAAAATATTTTGATAAAATGATTCCCGAAGCTATTCGTAAAGTTTGGCACGAAGGAGTAAAGACAGAAAAATATTCTTTAAAATTATGTGGCTCCGGCGGAGGTGGTTTTATGCTTGGTTTTACTACTAATTATGAAGATGCCAAGAAAATACTCTTACAGCAAGGTTTTGAAATAATTACAGTTTATAAAAATTCGTGATAAGTATTAAAAAAGCCGCTTTTTATGCGGCTTTTAATTTATTGTTGTTTTGAAACTTGTCTTTTTGCAAAATCGAAAAGCAAACGAACACCAACTCCCGTTGCTCCTATACCTCGGTAATTAAACCGTTTTTCTACAAGCGCGGGTCCTGCAATATCGAGATGGATATATGGATAATCGGTAAATTTCTCAAGGAATTTACCTGCTGTAATTGCTCCTCCGTCAGGACCTCCTAAGTTTGTCATATCTGCAATATCAGATTTTATTAATTCTTCATATTCTTCCCAAAACGGAAATTCCACTAAACGTTCTCCGGTTTGTTCTCCGCTTATTTTTAAATCGTTTAAAAAGTCTTCGTTTTTTGAGCCCATAGCTACAATTCCGTATTTCCCAATGGCATGAGCAGCAGCTCCTGTGAGTGTTGCAAGATCAATAACCAATTCGGGTTTATACTTTTGAGCATAAGCAAGAGCATCGGCAAGTATCATTCTCCCCTCGGCATCGGTATTTAAAACTTCTACTGTCATACCGTTAAACATTTTAATTATATCGCCCGAAACGTAGGCATTATTATTTAAACGATTGTCGGTAGCAGGAACCAAACCGATAACATGAATAGGCAATTTTGCTTTTGCAATAGCAAATATACTTCCCGCGACGGCAGCGGCACCACCCATATCGGCTTTCATATTGTTCATGAAATTGGCAGTTTTAATATTTAATCCACCGGTATCGTAAACAACACCTTTCCCGACAAAGATCAATGGCTTTTCGTTTATAGCATTTTTAGGACTCCATTCAAATATGCTAAATGTAGGAGGATCGATACTACCTTTGTTTACAGCCAATAAACCGCCCATTTTAAGTGCTTCAATTTTACTCTTCCCAAATATTTCAACCTTTGCGTTTGTCTCTTTGGCTAATATTTTAATCTCTTTAGATAGTTGTGTGGCATTCATAAAGTTAACGGGTTCGTTAACTAAAGTACGTGCTGTTAAAGTGGCTTTGGTTATAATTTTTAACTCGTCTATTTGCGAAGCTGTAATTGCTGTATTTTGAATAAATATATTCTGAAGTGTATTAAAATTGTTGTCTTTATCAGTTTTGTATTTGTTAAACTGATAATTGGCTAAAATCATGCCTTCGGCGAAAGCCAAGCTTTCATCTGCTTTAAAAGATTCTGAGTGAATGCCTATTGTTTTAATTCGAGTTTCATTAAAAATTCCTACATATTTATCGGCTAAAATGCGTAGGCTTTCAAGAAAATGGAAATGATTTTCTTTGTTTTTTACAATCTCAATATAATCCCAATGGGTAAAACGATTAAAAGAAAAAGATGTTTTTTTATTTTTTTTAGATTCTATTTTTATAAAAGCTAATTCTTTATCAGAAAAAGTATTTACTGCTATTTCTTTTAACGATTTAACCAAATATAATGTATCAATATTTGATTTTATGACTTTTGTTTTTTGGATAGAAGTGTACATTTTAACTTGTTTTATTTTTAGTAAGCAAAGGTAATGAATTCAACATTAGTAATTATTGACTTTTTTTATGATAACTTAGGTTGAGAGTTTATTAGGAGTGTATTTTCTTTGGAAGTTTAATGTTTGTAAAAAGCGAAATAAATCTTATTTTTGTTTTGTATTAAAAAATAATGATCATGACGGAAGAATCGAAAATGATTTTGGAAGATACCAAGGAAAGTATGGAAAAAGCTGTACAACACTTGGAAAGTGCTTTTAAAAAAATACGTGCCGGCAAAGCAAGTCCACAAATGTTATTAGGAGTAAAAGCTGATTTTTATGGTTCATTAACTCCTATTGAACAGATGGCAAATATTTCTACTCCCGATCCGCGTCAGATTGTTGTTCAGCCTTGGGATAAAAGTACTTTAGCTCCTATTGAAAAAGCTATTATGAATGCTAACTTAGGGTTTAATCCCCAAAATGATGGTGAGCTGATTAGAATTATGGTTCCGCCTTTAACAGAAGAGCGCAGGCTTGATTTGGTAAGAACAGCTAAAAATGAAACTGAAAGTTCTAAAATTACAATTCGAAATATTAGAAGATCGGCAAATGATATGGCTAAAAGCTTGAAAGATGAAGGTGTTTCGGAAGATGAAATAAAAGATGTAGAAGGTGAAATACAAGAATTAACCAATACTTTTACAGCTAAAACGGATGCGCTTTGCTCTGAAAAAGAAAAAGAAATTATTACAATTTAATTTAGAAAATTTCAGATTGTCAACCCGATAGGTCTCTGATTTATCGGGTTTTTTATTGCACTGCAAAATAAGCTTCCAATTCTTTCAAAGTATCTTTTCCTGTTTCAATATCGTGAACAATATCGCCTTGATGTAAGACAACAATCCGTTTGCAAACTTCCGTTACATGGTTTAAATCGTGACTGGAAATCAACATAGTTACTTGCTTTTCTTCTTGTAATTCCTTGAGTAATTTCTTTAAACGAAACTGTGTTGTAGGATCTAGACTTGAGAATGGTTCATCAAGAATAAGAATTTCAGGATTTGTCATAATTGCTGCTGAAATACCAACCTTCTTTTGATTTCCTTTTGAAAGATCACGAATGTATTTTTTATTCCCTAATATCTCGCCATTGAAAAGATCTTCGAAGGAAACCATAAATTCTTCAATTTCTTGTTGGGAGAGTTTGTTTATTTTTCCCACAAACTGAAAATATTCTTCGGGAGTTAGATAGTCAATTAAGAAGCCTTCGTCGAGATAAGAACCTGTATAATCTTTCCAATGTTCTGATCCAGCTGTTGCAATATCTTTCGATAAAACAGTTCCGCTATTGCCTCTAATCAGGTCGAGGATTAAGCGGAAAAAAGTAGTTTTTCCAGCACCATTATTGCCAACTAATCCAAAACTTTCTCCTTTTGTAATTGTTAATGTGGGTATATTTAAAACGGTTTCTCCACCGTAAGCTTTTGTTAAATCATTTACTTTTATCATTGTGTTTGTTTTTTTCTTGTTTATAATTTGATTAGCCTTTCTGACGGTATCCTTCAGCAATTTGATAGCGTTTTTTCTTGAAATTATTTACGGCAAATTTTATCAAACTTTGATTGAAAATTAAACCTAAAACGCCCAAACCACCCAGCGTTAAAACTGCTGGGATATGTCCGAAAAATACACTTATAGGCCAAAATATTAATGCGGGAACAGCCAATAAAGGAAGCACTAAGATAAAATTATTTACCCCTACGCCTTGGTAATTCATCATTGCCCCTTTGCTTAAATCCATTCTTTTTTTATTGTAAGAAGCCGTGTACAATAATAATGGTGCGTTTACACCGAGATTATAAAATAAAGCTGCAAAGTTCACCCAGAATATTTTCATTCCGAAGTACATATAGGGGATGGTGAAGAAGTATAGAATTAAAGTTGGAATTACGAGTAAAAAGTATTTGGCTTTAAAATAGTCGTGAATTCCAATGTTAGAACTGAGGATAAAATCGAAATGTGAACTTTCCCAAGCCATAAGGTATTGACCATAAGCAATAAGAAAGCCTCCTGTCACGAAAATCCCTACAAAAACTAAAAAGCCCATTTTGTCATTATAAAGATCTTGAGGGTAAAAAAATAAGCCGTATAAAAGGAAAAACGGAATAAGAAAAACAACAGATTTTGAACGTTTATTTCTTAGAATGAGTTTGATTTCACCCAAAACCAATTCACCAGTTTTCCCAAAGTTTTGTAAAAGATTTAGTTTGGCAGAAAGGTTTTCACCTTCTGTTTTCTTGGGTGATAAATCATCTAAATAACTATTTTTTTGAATCATACTGAGATTCCAGAAAACAAAGAATATGGTTGAAAATAATGGGAGGAAAATCCACATCCAATTGGCATTTAATTGTGTGAAATACCAAAGTGAGATGTTGGAAATGGAAAATAAGTCAAATTTATCAAGAGCAATTATAAGCCCAATAGCCCCAATTAAAAGTAAAATGAGTTTGGGGTTTAGGGTGAACTTTCGTTTAAAATAAATCAACATAAAATTGGATGTTAACTCAAACAAAAACACCGATAGAAACCAAATAAAGGATTGGAATCCACTAAATTCTTCTCTCATATAACCCAAAGCAAATGGTAGAAATAGGAGGAAGGGAATAAAATTAAAAAAACTAATCAACGATTTAAACTGCATAAACCATGCAATGGTACTTCGTTTAATTCTGAGATGGAGATAAGGAATAATTTCCATCGCCGGAAGGCTCTGTAAAAAGAAACGCATTAAAAAGGTAAAAAGAAAATAGTAGATGATGATTTTTGAAAGTGTAATATCTGCATTCGCATCTTTTACAATATCCTCTAGAAGTTTGTCAAGAAAAAACCCTAGTGCTAACAGATAAAGTAACATAATCACCATAAAAAAACCAATAATGATATTTAGAGCTGCATTTTTTTGCCATATACTAGAACGTATTGCTTGTTTCCACTGATGTTGTATAAACCATTTAATCATAAACTGAGTATTTTTATCAAAAATAGGTCTTTCGTTAGTTTTATAAAAATGAGAAATGTTAAACAGTTGCTATTTTTTAACAGTTTATCAACAGCTTAGTATTAGTCAGGGCTTCACTTAAAGTGAAACCCTGACTTTAACAGGTAAAGCCGCTATCTTAAAGTGAAACCCTGACTTGAATTACGCTAATCTTGTTGGAGAATTTCTATCTTTGTTTACGATTAGAAAACTATGAAGCGAATTACACTTTTTGCAGAACTTATTTTACCTCTTCCTATTGAAGGCAGCTTTACTTACCGGATTCCTTTTGAGCTAAATGATAGTGTTGAAATTGGAATGCGCGTGGTAGTTCAGTTTGGTAAAAAGAAAGTTTATACGGCGCTTGTACGCTCTATTCACGAAATTCCACCCACAAAATATGCTCCAAAATACGTTTTGGCTGTTCTCGACAAAAAACCAATAGTTAATGAAAAACAGTTTGCTTTTTGGGAGTGGATGGCCAATTATTATATGTGTACGCTAGGCGAAATAATGAATGCTGCTTTGCCCGGTGCACTTAAGCTTGCCAGCGAATCAAAAGTGGTGATTCATCCTGAATTTGATGGCGATTATAAAAAGCTAAATGAAAAAGAATATTTAATTGTAGAGGCTTTGGAAATACAAAATGTGCTAAGTATTACCGATGTGGAAAGCATTAGTGAGCATAAAAAAGTGTTTCCCTTAATTAAAACCCTTATCGAGAAAAAAGTGATTTTACTCGAAGAGGAATTGAAAGAAAAGTATATTCCTAAAATAGAGACCTACGTTCAGCTTGTTGAGGATTACCAAACGGAAGAGGCTTTAAAAGAGCTTTTCGATTTACTGGAAAAACGAGCCTATAAACAGCTTGAAGTTTTAATGGCTTACCTTAATTTGAGTGCTCAATCGCAAGAACAGTATCCCGAAATAAAGAAGGCCATTCTTGTAAAGCAAGTTGAAAATGGAGCATCGGCATATACTGCTCTGGAGAAAAAAGGAGTTTTTGTTTCCATCCTGAAAAAGGAAAGCCGCCTACAAACAAAAGAGGCTTTTGATGAGGTCGAGAATATTCAATTGAGCGAGAATCAAGTAGCAGCTTTGGATGAAATTAAGACGGTTTTTGCTGAAAAGGAACAATGTTTATTACATGGAATAACAGGTAGCGGAAAAACGGAACTCTATATAAAACTTATTGCCGATACGCTGGCTCAAGGAAAACAAGTCTTATATCTTTTGCCTGAAATTGCGCTTACTGCACAAATCATCAATCGCTTAAGTCGGTATTTTGGGAAAAGAGTTGGGGTTTACCATTCGCGTTATAATCAGAACGAGCAAGTAGAGATTTGGAATAAGGTTATAGAAAATATAAATTCTGATTCTTACGATATCATTTTATCTGCTCGTTCAGGTATATTTTTACCTTATTCAAATTTGGGTTTAATCATTGTAGATGAAGAACACGATAGCTCATATAAACAGCAAGATCCTGCACCGCGTTATCACGCTCGCGATGCCGCTTTGGTTTTGGCAAATATGCACAAAGCCAAGGTTTTAATGGGCACGGCAACACCTTCGGTGGAATCTTATTATAATGCCCGAAGTGGAAAATATGGTTTGGTAGATCTTTTAAAACGCTATGGCGAGAGCAGTTTGCCCGAAGTTTTAGTCGCAGATATCAAAGAAGAAACTCGTCGTAAAATGATGCGCTCTCATTTCTCTTCTTTTCTACTCAAGCATATTGAAGAAGCACTCGAAAAAAAGGAACAGATTATTTTGTTTCAGAATCGTAGGGGATTTGCACCGCGTTTGGAATGTGAAGTGTGCAATTGGATTCCCGAATGTGTGAATTGCGATGTAAGTTTGGTTTATCACAAGCAGCATAACCGATTGAAATGTCATATTTGTGGTTATTCAACAGCGGTGCCAACAAAGTGCGGAAATTGTGGTAGTCCCGATGTTAAAATGCGCGGCTTTGGAACAGAAAAAATTGAAGAAGATTTAGCTATTATCTTACCCAAGGCAAAGATAAAGCGGATGGATTTGGATACCACACGTAGCAAATATGCTTACGAGCAAATTTTTAAAGATTTTGAAGAACGGAATATCGATATCCTTATCGGAACCCAAATGGTAACCAAAGGTTTGGATTTTGATAATGTAGGAATTGTGGGCGTTCTCAATGCCGATAATATGTTGAATTATCCCGATTTTCGCGCTTTTGAAAGAAGTTTTCAGATGATGGTTCAGGTGAGTGGAAGAGCAGGTCGGAAAAATAAAACAGGGAAAGTAATTATTCAAACTTTTAGCCCTTATCATTCTGTTATTCGTTACGTTATTGATAATGATTATCAGGAAATGTATGATAGTCAGATTTTAGAGAGGCGCAATTTTCATTATCCTCCATTTTATCGTTTGATAAGATTCAGTTTAAAGCATAAAGACTTCCATTTGTTAAATAATGCAGCTCAGGAATTTACAGACTTGTTGCGTAAAGAGTTTGGTACGGCTGTTTTAGGACCGGAATACCCGATGGTTTCAAAAGTGCGAGGCTTATTTATTAAAGATAGTATATTGAAATTACCAAAAGGCAAATCGAATATGCAAATGAAAGCGATTATTAAAAAATGTATTATGCAGTTTCGAGAACTTGGTATTTACAATTCTGCCCGGTTAATAATAGACGTTGATCCGTATTAAATTA